>Ga0074193_1000479_pt1 | contig 65825 bp, 55 predicted proteins | sample EPASupsiteHSE605_FD_64523 | JGI IMG/M metagenome (GOLD analysis project Ga0074193, IMG submission 64523) | Bioremediated contaminated groundwater from EPA Superfund site, New Mexico - Sample HSE6-05 | ecosystem: Environmental > Aquatic > Deep subsurface > Groundwater > Contaminated ...
TCGGAATAATTGTTCTATCTACCGATATTTCTACATTGCTTACAGTAAAAGCTGTTACAGGATCTGCTCCATTAAAGTGATTTTTTACAACAGCAAGAAGTAATGGTGCCAGTGTATTTGCATCCGCTCCTGTAATACCTGCATCAGAAAGAGATGTAAGGATTGGCTTTTCAAGTTTGTACCCGGTGTTGCGTTTATACCTGATTTTTGTCACAGGAAGGTTTAACAACGAGAAGTTCCTTATAACACTGTCTATGACTTCTATTGTCTGTTCTGTAGGTGTAAGCTCAGTAACTGAATGTGTAGTTGATATTTTATAGATAGAGAAGTGCGTTAATGTTGTTGAGTAGTCATTAGTTGTTGAAAGATATGCAACAGGCTGAGTCTGAATTTCCCATAATGTTGTAAGTGCATTGAAGAACTCAAGTTGCAACTGAGAGAAACGATATCCGCTTAGTGGATTATGTATAATAAGCGGAAGCGGTTTGCTGAATTGATATCCTGATGGTTCAAAACGAAGAACTGTCAAACCAGGATTATTTACGGCACCTGCAATAACTATGTCGGAAGTTGTTACAGCTGTTATATTAATGTTCCCAGTCACAGCTGCACCATTTTTATCAGTTACCGCTGTATTAGCAGGAATGGTGAGAGTAGTAACAATATCGCTGGTTACATTTATTGTCCCACCATTAACAGGATTCAGCGGAGTTACTCCTGGTACGAATGGTACCATTGTGGCAGAAATTGTATAAACAATTGTATGATTTAGACCTGCTGCCTGAAAATCAATGCTATAAGTCGCCGAAAAGAAATCAGCCTTTGTAAGAACTAGCGTATATTTTCCAGCTGTTGTCAGATTTGCAAATTCAAAACTACCTGTTGCAGTAGTTGTTGCAGTAAGTGCTCCCATTGTAACCAAAACCCCTGGTAGCGCAGCATTAGTAGCTTGATTTAGAACTGTGCCTTTAATTGTATATTTAGCAGGTTGAGGCTCTGGAGTTGGAACTGGCTCCTCAGTCTTCTTACATGACGAAACCCCTACAAGGGCAACAATCATTAGACCGGCAAAAGTTGCTTTGATAATCTTTTTAAAAATTCTTGCATTCATAATTTTGCATATTTTAATTAGTTGTTTTTATTATCTGGTTCAATCTCATTGTATTAAAAAAGTTTTCTGTAGTACTCTCATCGGGTGCAGTCTGGTACATTCTACCTTCGTTAGGGTATGGTCTGGCAAGATATTCAAAGTTAAAGTATCGGGCCGGCGAAATTCTGAAACCCTTTGTTCTCTTTTGAAAATAGGGAGGGAGGGCAATAGAGAAAAAGAACCCGCCGTTAACTGGATATTCATCAATTTCAATCGTCTGCAGATAGAAGCCTACTGTTGAATTTTTAAAATGTCTCATTATCTCACCTCTGGCAGAAAAGTCACCTGCAAGATATTTTCCGACACTAAAATTAAACATCAGGTTCCATGGTTTTGCAAAATAATTGACACCTGCTCTCCATGTTGTTCTGTTTAAATCTGAGTAGTACCATGTATCAAACAACATTATAGACATGGCAGTGATGCCTATCTGTCCATATAAACCAACCCTGTCTCCGATTGGTTTGAAAACTTTTAAGTCGGCACCACCTCTGAACTGACTAAAGTTTCCAATTGTAGCCCTCGCATATAAATTACCGGGAATTTTAAAATCCTGACTAAATGTTAAAAAACCGGGTCTTATCTCGCTCTCCTCTTCTGAATATTCGTTTAATAAGGGGATTACGACCTGTGCTGTAAGTATGGCACCTTTCCATAAACTAATCTCGAAAGTGGGATTTATGTTTATCTGAAAAAGATACATCTTGTCGAGGGTAACATTCTTGAATCTGAACTGAGGATAAAACAACAGGTCAATTTTTGCGAATGATGAATTGATAAATCTCTTACCTGAACCATTATTTCTAAGAACTTTGTAACTTTCGTTTACACGAAAATCGGACCTCCATATTAACCTTTCACTTTTATTCTTCAAAGTGCGATTACTCTGCATATGGAAGACAGGTAACCTGTTTTTTAATAAAACAATGTCGATCTGATCATTTTTTAATCTGGGACTTATGGAGTCCAAGCTTTTACAAATAGAACCGATTATTCTTCCATTCGTAGGAAAAGCTTTGCTTTCCAGATAAAAAAACTCTTTACCATTATCAGTAATATGTCGTACATTTTCAAACCCTTGTCTCACGAGGAATTTTTCTACTTCTGATTGTGCCAGGCAATTGATAGCCGACCAAAAAAAAAGAAAAAATAACAATGTTCCTTTCATTCCAAATTAAACAAATTCCAACATATAACAGTAATAATGTGACAGTTCCCACCATTTTTTAAATACAGAACAAATATAAACTTTTTTTAAACAAAATCAAATAAAAATTCAATAAACTTATTCTAAACATATTCTATTGATATTTTGTATTTTTGACACAAATAATATCTGCTTATTATTATATCTATTTACAAAACTGATGAAAACAAAAAATATAGAAATAATCCCGACCATCCATGCCGGATTCCCCTCTCCCGCAGAGAATTATCTTGAAAACACCATGGATCTCAATAAGGCCCTTATAAGGAATCCATCATCTACTTTTTTTGCAAAGGTAAGTGGCGACAGCATGATTGATGATGGAGTTGACGATGAGGATTTACTTATTATTGATAAATCTGTAGATCCTTCCGACGGATGTCTGGCTGTTTGCTTTCTTGACGGAGAGTTTACACTGAAACGAGTCAGGACCGATGGAGATGCCCTATATTTGGTGCCGGCAAACAAAAAATACAAGCCAATAAAAGTTGAAGCAAGCAATGATTTTCTTGTTTGGGGGGTTGTTAAATATATAATTAAAAAAGTGCAGTGACATGAGGTTGATATTTTATAAGCTTATATTCTTCATGTATCTGGCACTCTTATTTTGCCTGATGCTCATTACTATTAATCCTGGAAAGATTGAGATTCCTGTACAATTACTGGGAATTGAGGTCGACAAACTCGTACATTTCGCACTGTTTTTTCCTTATTCTGTTTTTGCATGGCTTGCCTTTGGCAGGACCTCCATAAGAAGATTCTCAAACTGGTCGTTTGTCCTGATTGGTGTTTCTGGATTAATACTGGCAGCTGTCACTGAATTTTCACAATTACTCAATCCTTACAGAAACTTTGATCCTAAAGATATGTTATCAAACTTTATTGCCATTCTTGCTGGAACTATCGTAATAACAGTTATTTGCATCTCAAAGAAATATTTTCATAAGTAATATGTTTGGATTGGCCGATTGCAACAATTTTTTTGTTAGTTGCGAAAGAGTTTTCAAACCCTCTTTGGCAGGAAGGCCTGTTGTTGTACTGAGTAATAACGACGGATGTGTGATTTCGCGTTCAAATGAAGCTAAAGCACTAGGTATAAAAATGGGGGAACCTGTTTTCAAGATAATGGATCTGGTGAGGAATTCAGATGTGACTGTTTTTTCATCAAATTATGTTCTTTATGGCGATATGTCCAGAAGAGTTATGGACTCAATAAGGAATATGGTTCCTGCTATAGAGGTATATTCAATTGATGAGGCATTTATTGATTTTACCGGTATAAACACAGGCAAACTCAAAAGTATGGGAGAAGAAATCGCCAGAGTAACCAGAAAAAATACAGGTATTCCAATAAGTTTAGGAATATCACACACTAAAACACTGGCAAAAATCGCCAGTAAACTGAGCAAAAAGTATCCCAGACTAAACAACTCCTGTTTTCTGGAAAAAGATGCTGACATAAAAAAGGTATTGAGCACTTTTCCGGTGGAAGATGTGTGGGGCATTGGCAGAAGATATGCTAAAATGCTCAGAAGCAATAATATAAATACCGCATTGGATTTTAGTCTTACCTCTCCGGAATGGGTAAAATCAAAAATGAGCATTGTAGGCTTAAAGACATGGAAAGAGCTGCATAAAGAACCATGTTTGTCATTTGAAGACTCTGTGGATGACAAAAAACAAATTTGCACAAGCCGCAGTTTTTCAAAAGAGTTGTCTGATATAGAAGAGCTCTGCCAGGCTGTATCATATTTTGCAAGTAACTGTTCAGAAAAATTGAGGAAACAAAAAGGTGTTTGCGGTCAGATTCAGGTATTTATCCTTACCAATTATTTTCGGGAAGATATGCCGCAAAGCTACCAAAGTATAGTCGTTCCACTTGAAACTGCATCCGACAGTACTCTGGAAATTGTAAAAGCTTCGTGCCGGGCCCTTGAAAAAATCTACAGTCCTCTGTTCAGGTACAAAAAGGCAGGTGTGATATTGTCGCAAATATCTAAAAAGGACGAGACAACAGGTAATATTTTTTGTGATTTTGATGTTGTCAGACATACAAATCTAATGTCTGCCTTAGATGATGTTAATACTAAATACGGGAAAAACACTCTCGTCACTGCTGCTCAGGGTTTGGAGAAGATAAAGGCATTCTCAAATCATCTATCCAAAAGATATACAACTTCATGGGATGATATTATTGAAGTAAAAATTTAATTATTCTTATATTATTTGCCCGAATTGAAACTGAATATGGGAAAGTCAGAGATAATAGTTCCGGAACCCTTTGTCCAGTTATGAGATCCATACCATTATCTGCAAACTGATCTGAAACTTTAAAAAAATCGAAGCTGTATTTAGGGATATTGATTTTTAGCAAGCAATCTTCGCTACTGAAGTTTACAACTACAAGAATAAGTTCTTTATCAAAATATCTGAAAAAAGCAAAGTGATAGTCAGGATCGAAAAATCCGGATTTGCCATTTACATATCCAAGGTCAAAAGACTGCCCTGTTCTAATTGCCCTCTCATTTAATGCACTATTAAGCAATTTCATATATAAATTACGTAATACAGAAACTTCCCTTTTCTTTTTCCATTCTCTTATTGTTGATACCGACCAGTAGTCAAATATCGATGTTCTTCCATCCAATCCGCTGAATCCCTCTGCGTCCATCCCTCTCTCTCCCAGTTCCTGCCCAAAATAGATCATAAAGGGATTTGTATTGAACATAAGGGAAACAGTTAGTGCCGGTATTGCCAGATATGGATCCTGCAGGAAATAGTCCGAGGCAATTCTTTGTTCGTCATGATTCTCAAGAAAATTCAACATCCTGCACTGCTTCTCACCCAGTGATTGCCATGATTGTGTTATACGAAAAGCAGGTTCTTCTCCTCTCGATATTTTCCGGAGAGTGTCATATAATCCAACTTTATCATACAAGTAATCGAATCCGGCAATATTAAGATAGTCGGAATACTTATCGGGATTGTATACTTCGGCTATAAAAAGAATATCCCGATTACTCATTTTCACTTCTCTGATTGCCCATTTCCAGAATTCTACCGGTACCATCTCCGCCATATCGCAACGGAAACCATCTACCCCCAGGTCGAGCCAATATTTAATTATGGCTCTCACTTTTTTCCATGTGTCAGGAACTGGCGAAAAATAAGTCCTGCCACTATTATTATAGTCAACCCCATAATTTAATTTGACAGTCTCGTACCAATCGTTTATGTCTGGATGGGATAAGAAGCAGTCATTACCGGTTACTTTTGAGGGAAATTCTGTATATTCCGATGTATTAGACGAATTTGCGACAGGCGATTTAAAGTGTTCATTTAATATGTAGTAATAATTATTCATCGGGTGAAATGAATAATCAATCTTGTCATTTGCGCCAAAATCTTCTACACCTGGAGGTTTCTTGTCTGATAAGTATTCGCGGGCAACATGATTAGGAACAAAATCCATTATTACCTTTAACCCAACCTTATGCGTTCTGTTTATCAAATCAGAAAATTCTAATATTCTGCTATTTACATCTAAAGCAAGATCCGGATCCACATCGAAATAGTCTTTGACTGCATAGGGAGAACCTGCCTCTCCCTTTACAAGAGATGGATTGTCCTTCAATATTCCGTATTGTAAATATTCAGTTTTTGTAGAGTGTTCAATTACTCCTGTAAACCAGATGTGAGTGCACCCAAGCTCCTTTAAAGATCTCAATGTCTTAATATCGAAATCATTAAATTTGCCGGAACCATTGACTGACAAAGAAGAATTGGGAATACAATTCTCATTTGTATTCCCAAACAACCTAGGTAAAACCTGATAGATTATAAATTTCTCCTTGAAGGAAGATATTACCAATTCAGTATCTTTTTAAAATCGTATTCCTCAGGAACAGGTAAAAATGCTTTAGCTGCGTCATAATCATCTATACATATGTAATGCATTATATTATTGATGATTGCCTGTACCCTGTCCGATTCCAGACTTACTCCTCTGGGTGGAATTTTTCCGGTTACAGGATCCTGTATATCTTTAAGATAGAGAGGCTTGACTTTTCCAAGATGATCTATATATACCATACATCCGGTTTTCCCTTCGTTAAAAAGCTGGTTAACTCCAATCCCAAGTTCTGTACAATATACAAGATCATAAGCACTTGGATATTGACATCTTAGCTCATATCCCAGTTCTACAGGTCTTGTTTTTGTATCCAAACCTAGCTCTCTAAGTCTTTTTTCTACCATCTCACTAAAAATATGGGCCTTTGAAACTTTTCCAAGTTCCGGATGGCCATGGTCGTCATAGGAGAAAGTAACTCCTGATTTTTTAAGTTCATCCCTGCTAAGTTCATGAAAAACACCTTCGGAAATCATCACCGAACCATATTTTATTCCAAGTATTAGTCTTTTAACTATTGACGAAACAGCTAGTTTGATAATTTTATCTAAAGTGATTGGTGTCTTATTGAACATCTCTGGAATTACAATCATTGGATAGTGAGCTGCCGCGCCTATTCCAAAAGCGAGATGACCGGCAGAGCGTCCCATTGCACAAACTACAAACCAATTGTTACTTGTTCTTGCATCTTCATAAACTGTAGTTGCCAGTCTTGCTCCTTCTGATTTTGCAGATTCATAACCGAAAGTTGGTCTCTGAAGAGGCAAAGGAAGGTCATTGTCAATAGTTTTAGGAACATGAATGTTTGAAATCTTGTGGTTATGCTCCTCCAGGAATTTGGCAACCCTGTTAGCGGTTGATGCTGTATCATCACCTCCTATTGTAACAAGTAGCTTAATATTGTTTTCAACAAAGAAATTCAGGTTGAAGTTGTCTTCGAAATCTTTGGCACTAGGTTTATATCTGCTCATTATCAGATAAGAACCTCCTCTGTTGAATATTGAGTCAGCCAACAAAAAGTCAAGCTCGGTATAATCGGGATTTTTTGAGAATATACCCTTGTACCCGCCATGCAGGCCTAAAACACGGTACCCTTTTGAAATAAAAGTTTTAGTAATACTGCCTACAACAGTGTTCATTCCTGGTGCGGGTCCCCCTCCTGTTAAAATTACAATTGATTTTTTCATCTTTTTACTAATTGAGTTGGCAAAGGTAGTAATAATTAAAAAATATCTAAATTTGCATGAAATATATGAAAAAAACAGAAGCAGACGCATTGGACAAAATCTCTCGCTTAAGAGAGGTTATAAATAATCATAACCGGAGATATTACGTAGAAAATAAGCCTGTTATCTCAGATTTTGAGTATGATGTCCTTATGACCGATCTACAGGCTCTGGAATCTAAGTATCCCCAGTTTGCTTCAGAAAAATCACCCACCAACAGAGTTGGAAGTGATTTAGCAGAAGCTTCTGTCCAGACAGAATTCATTCAGGTACATCATAAGTATCCGATGTTGTCTTTAAGTAATACCTACGATAAAAGCGAATTAGTTTCTTTTAATGAGAGAATTAAGAAAATAATTAACAAACCATTTAATTATGTTTGTGAATTAAAGATAGATGGAACTGCAATCTCTCTATCGTATGTAAAGGGCAGACTTGTAAGTGCTGTTACCAGAGGTGATGGTACTGTTGGGGACGATGTTACGCGTAATGTAAAAATGATACCTTCAATACCTGTTTCGCTAAATGGAGATTCGTATCCATCGGAATTTGATATACGGGGTGAAATTTTCATGCCATGGAAAGCATTTGAAGATATTAACGAAAGAAGGAACAACAATGAGGATCTTGTATTCGCTAACCCCAGAAATGCCGCGGCAGGATCTCTTAAACTTCTTGATTCTGAGGAGATTTCCAAGAGAGGCCTCCAATCTATTCTATATCACATTGTCACTTCAGACATTTTTTGCGAAAGTCACTACGAGTCACTTAATCTTGCCGGTCAATGGGGGCTCCCAATATCTCCATACACTAAACTATGCAAAAGTATAGATGAGGTGATGGATTACCTGGATTTCTGGGATATAGAAAGAAAATCTTTACCATATCCAACTGATGGAGTAGTCATTAAAGTCGACAACCTAAACTATCAGAGGAGCCTTGGATTTACGGCAAAATCTCCCCGATGGGCAACAGCATTCAAGTTCAAGGCAGAACAGGCTATTTCAAAAGTATTATCAATAGATTATCAGGTAGGCAGAACCGGAGCAATTACACCTGTAGCAAACCTGGAACCAGTTCTTCTGTCCGGATCCACTGTCAAGAGGGCATCCTTGCATAACAGCGACCAGATCAAACTTCTTGATATTCATATAAATGACTTTGTTTTTGTAGAAAAGGGCGGCGAGATTATCCCAAAAATTGTATCTGTAGACAAATCAAGAAGAGGCAGCGACTTAATTTCGGTAGTATTTCCCGACTTATGTCCCGATTGTGGCACCCCACTTGTTCGTGAAGAGAGCGAAGCGAAACAGTTCTGTCCTAATCAATTGGGGTGTCCTACTCAGATAAAAGCAAGATTTTTGCATTTTTCAGGGAGGAAAGCACTTGACATCCTTGCAGGAGAAGCTACAATAGATCAGCTGTACAATCTGAAATATATAAGAAAACTTTCAGATTTATTCAAACTAAAAAAGGATCAATTGATGAATCTTGAGGGTTGGAAGGAGAGAGCTGCGGAGAGATTTCTTGAAAGTATAGATCAGTCTCGTAAAAGTCCCTTTTTCAAAATATTATTTGCGTTAGGGATTAGATATATTGGTGAGACCACTGCAAAGAATCTGGCAAATCACTTCAAGACAATAGATAATATCATTTCTGCAACAAAAGAGGAACTTCTCAATGTAGAAGAGGTAGGTGAAATAATGGCTGAATCATTGATAAACTATTTTCATAATAGTGATAATATAGAATTAATCAATGAATTAAAGGAACAAGGCTTGATTTTTGAACAGATTGACCAAACAAACAGCATAATTTCAGACAAACTACGAGACAACAACATTGTTATAACAGGTAACTTTTCTGTTTCCAGGGAAGAGATAAAGAGAATTATCAGTTCTAATTCGGGAAGAGTTGTAAGTTCGGTATCATCAAATACAGATTACCTTCTTGCTGGTGATAAACCAGGTCCAGGAAAAATACAAAAAGCTGAAAAATTGGGAATTAAGGTAATTGATGAAGAAGATTTTAATAAAATGTTATGATTTATGATCTTTATTTTAGAAACTTTTAAAATAAAGTAGTATTTTTAGGAATTAATTAATTTAACATAAGTAAACTAAGCAGTTTTTGTAATGAAGAATATAGTTGTAAGCAATAAAGTATACTATTTAGGAACAAATGATCGTAAAAAACAGTTATTTGAGAATAATTGGCCCTTGCCGAATGGTGTAGCTTATAATTCATATTTGATTGCCGATGAAAAATCAGCACTTATTGATACTCTTGAGTTTGGATCAAAAAGCGATTATCTGGAGGAAATAGATTTTATATTAAACGGGAAAAAGCTGGATTACCTGGTAATAAACCATATGGAACCAGACCATGCCAGCATGACCGGCATAATGCTTAAGTTCTATCCTGAACTGAAAATTATAGGTAATATAAAGACTTTTAAAATGCTGGAAGCATATTTTGGCCTTACAAAAGAGCAGTTTATTGAGGTTGGTGACGGTGATATTCTTGATATCGGCTACCATAAACTGAAGTTTGTACTCACACCATGGGTTCACTGGCCGGAAACGATGATGACATACGATATTACAGATCAGATACTTTTCTCTTGTGATGCATTTGGGGGCTTCGGAACTCTTGATGGTGGGATATTCGATGACGAGATTAATTTTGAACCATATATGCTTGATGAGATGAGACGATATTATTCCAACATCGTTGGCAAATACAGCCACATGGTTCAGAAGGCCCTTGCCAAACTTAATGATATTTCAGTAAGATTCGTCTGTCCTTCCCATGGTCCGGTATGGCGAAAAGATCCCGGTAAGGTAATAGCACTATACGACAGCTGGAGCAGACATATTGCAGAAGAGGGAGTTGTTATTGCTTTTGCATCTATGTACGGAAATACAGAGAGGATGGCAGATTATTCAGCACGTCTTATGGCCGAACAAGGAATAAGGAATATTAAGATCTACGATGTTTCAAAAACGCATATTTCATATATTATCAGCGATATATGGAGATACAAATCTATTGTTCTGGGGTCCTGTGCATATAATACAGGAATGCATCCAATGATGGTTCATCTTTGTCATGAACTTGAAGTGGTTAATCCAAAAAATAAAAATTACGCCCTTTTTGGATCCTACAGTTGGAGCGGAGGTGGTTTAAAATCACTTCTCTCCTTTGCAGAAAAAATGAATTGGAACCTTGTTAGTGAACCTGTTGATCTTATCGGTTCTCCAAGTGTTGCAAAAATGGAAGGATTTCAAAATATTGCCAATAAAATATTATGACTATTATGGAGATAGGGAAAAAATTAATTATTGAAAAGCTCGTAACAGAGTCTGATACTGCTGCTTATTACGGTTCAGGTCTTCTTCATGTTTTTGCTACTCCTGCAATGATTGCATTAATGGAGCAATCTGCCCACCTTCTGGCAAAATTCTCATTACCTGAAACACAGGATACTGTCGGAATAGAGGTTAATGTTAAACATACGCGCGCAACTCCCATGGGAACCAAAGTTTATGCAGAGGCTGAACTGATTTTGATTGAAGGTAAAAAGCTTACATTTAGCGTTGTAGCCTTTGATGAACAGGGAGAGATCGGAAAGGGCACACATATGAGATATATTATTAACCCGGCCAAATACATGCACAATATATCTTGAAAAGATATGCAGTAAATCATACCTACCAAAGAGTTCTCAAGTTTCTTCTTACAGATATTTGGCACCTCGATCTTTCTGAGTTTAGTATTATGAAAGCTCGTATGGTCAGATATTTGAAAGTACTGCTGATTACAATAAAAAATTTCACTTCCGACAGGGTTGGTCTTCAGGCAGCAAATTTAAGCTTTCTGTCTGCAATGTCTGTGGTCCCCTTTTTTGCAGTAATGTTTGCAATAACAAATGGATTCGGATACGACGCAAAGCTTCAGGAGCTTCTTTTCAAATATTTCGAGGGTAACGAGCAAATAATAGAGTATTTATTGAAATTCTCTTACAACATTATTTCTACTCTAAAGAATGGAATTTTCGGTGTTATAAATTTTCTTTTCCTTATATCCACGCTGGTTTTTCTTATGCTGAACATAGAAAAATCATTTAACATTATATGGAAAGTGGGAGGTGGACGTTCATTTCATAAACGACTCGCTTATTATACTTTGCTTTTATTTGTCTCTCCTCTTATCATTCTAATTTTTCTCACACTAGGGCTCATATATACAAATGCTTTAAGAACAGTTGGTTTTGAAATTGACAGATTTATACCGGTTACATCCATTTTTACATGGTTCTCAATATATGCTCTTGTTTGCATTGTCTTTACGATAATGTATTTTTTAATCCCAAATACAAAGGTTAAATTTGCAGCAGCATTTAATTCTGCTATACTGCTTGCTTTTGCTTTTATTGTGGTCCAGTTTTTTTATCTGGAAACTCAATTGCTGGTATCGGGACTAAATGCAGTTTATGGTGTGTTTGCAGCTGTTCCTCTTTTTTTGGTCTGGATGAATATCAGCTGGACCTTGATCCTTTTTGGAGCAGAACTTTCACATGCATTTCAAAATGTAGATAAATATAAAATTGAAAATGGATAGAAAACTAACAGAAGGAGCAACAGATTTTATTAACGATGATTTGTTGCATTCATTGATTGAAAATACTAAGGAGGACCGGTCCAGGTTACATGATATTTTCGCTAAAAGTAAATCGAAACAAGCACTTACACTTGAAGAGACAGCGCAGCTGCTAGCAATTAAGTCACCCGAAGGTCTTGAGGAGCTGTATCAAACTGCAAGAGAACTTAAAAAGTCTATATACGGCAACAGAATAGTTCTGTTTGCCCCTTTGTATGTAGGTAATTTCTGTATAAACAACTGTCAGTACTGTGGTTTCAGAAGCAGCCTTACATCTGCTATCAGAAAAACATTAACAGAACAGGAACTGATTGCAGAAGTCGCACAACTCGAAAAAGAGGGACATAAAAGACTGATAATGGTATATGGCGAACACCCTAAATATTCACCTGAATATATTGCCCAGACTGTAAGAACTGTATACAATGTCAAGGTAGGCAAAGGAGAGATTAGAAGAGTTAACATTAACGCGGCGCCAATGTCCGTAGAAGGCTTCAGAATAGTAAAAGAGTCCGGTATAGGAACATTCCAGGTGTTTCAGGAGACTTACCATAAGGAGACATATGCAAAATATCATCCTGCTCCTACAACAAAGAGTGACTATATGTGGCGACTTAATGCTATGGACAGGGCTTTTGAAGGAGGTATAGACGATATGGGAATTGGTGCTCTTTTTGGTCTTTATGACTGGCGATTTGAGGTTCTTGGTCTTGTGCAGCATGCATTATATCTTCAGGAAAAATTTGGCGTAGGACCGCATACAATAAGCTTTCCAAGAATAAAAGCAGCACAGGGACTCGACATGAACCTTCCATATCAGGTTTCCGACGAACATTTCAAACAGTTGGTTGCAATACTAAGAATGGCTGTTCCCTATACAGGGTTAATAATGACTGCAAGAGAAACTTCAGAGGTCAGAGATGCTGTCATAGAATTTGGTGTATCTCAGATTGATGCTGGAACAAGACTGGAAATAGGCGGATATCAGGAGTCCAGAGAGAAGGGCCAGGAACTGAACCGGGAACAGTTTCAGGTAGGGGATTCAAGGGAACTTGACTCTGTTATCCATTGGTTACTTAATAAAGACTTCATTCCAAGCTTTTGCACGTCTTGCTACAGGGTAGGCAGAACAGGAGAACATTTTATGGAGTACGCTATCCCCGGTTTTATCGGACAGTTCTGTACTCCCAATGCAATGCTGACACTTTCTGAGTATCTGGAGGATTATTCATCTGAAAAAACAAAACAAGCAGGATACGATCTCATTAAGAGAGAGTTAGCTAACATCAAGGACCAAAGTAAGAGAGATGATGTTGCCTCAAAAATTGAATTGATAAAAAGTGGAAAAAGAGATCTTCTCTACTAAGACGGTATGTTTAATGACAGAGATAATGAGTTAATTAACACAGAGTTTGAAGAATTACGTCTTGCAAGCTTAAAGAGGTGTGCCAATCAGAGTGAGTATGAAGTTGTTTTAAAGGCATTTGATTTTGCAAAATCGGCCCATAATGGTGTCAGACGCAGATCTGGTGAGCCATATATAATTCATCCAATTTCTGTTGCAAAAATTGTAGTGCAAGAGATAGGTCTTGGTTACAAATCAATTGTAACTGCATTGATTCATGATGTAGTTGAAGATACAGAATACACTATTGATGATATTGAAAGACTCTTTGGCTCAAAGATTGCCTCTCTTGTAGATGGTCTCACTAAAATTAAAAGTGCGTTTGACAGCAGCCATACCAGTCAGGCAGAGAATTTCAAACGAATACTTCTTACTCTTAATGATGATGTCAGGGTAATTCTAATAAAGCTTGCCGACAGGTTGCACAATATGAGAACAATAGAATTTATGCCAGAATACAAAAGGGCAAAAATTCTTAGTGAAACAATGTATATTTTCATTCCTCTGGCACATCGTCTGGGATTATACGGAATCAAATCTGAACTTGAGAATATTTGGCTGATGCATACATTGCCTGCTGAATATGAGGCAATACAGTCGAAGATTGCTCAAACAGTGGTTGAAAGAGGATGCGCAATAGAGAAGTTCATGGAGCCCATTTCTGAGAGTCTTAAACAGGCCGGATACCAATTTACAGTCAGTAAAAGGACAAAGACCCCCTACTCCATCTGGAGAAAAATGAATTCAAAATCTATTCCTTTTGAACAAATATATGACCTCTATGCTGTCAGGATTGTGTTTGAACCCAAAGGCGAAGAACCAGAGAGGATACAATGTTGGCATATTTATTCTCTAATAACCGAACTTTACTTATCAAAGACAGACAGGATAAGGGATTGGGTGAGTACTCCCAAGATTAATGGTTATGAGGCTCTTCACTGTACTGTTATGGGGCCACAGGGTAACTGGGTTGAAGTTCAGATCCGGACAAGCAGAATGGACAATCTTGCAGAAAGAGGGGTTGCTGCTCATTGGACGTACAAAGGAGGTACGCCATCTGAAAATGAGATGGACAAGTGGCTCAACATGGTTAGGGAGGTTTTGGAAAACCCCGATGTGAATGCTTTGGATTTTCTGGATAAATTCCATACCGGCCTGTTGTCCTCTGAAATATATGTCTTCACGCCTAAAGGTGAATCAAAAGCACTACCGAAAGGTTCTACTGCGCTGGATCTTGCCTATGCAATACACACTGAGGTTGGCAATAAAGCAATTGCGGCTAAAGCAAATTTTAAACTTGTTCCTCTCACTTATGAATTGCGAAATGGTGACCAGATGGAGATTATAACTGCAGAATCACAGCGGCCCCAAAGAGAATGGCTTGATTTTGTAAAGACTCCCAAAGCCCGCACTTTGATAATGGATACTTTAAAATCTGAAATCAAGGACCATTTGAAAAGAGGACAGGGAATATTAACAGAAAAATTAAAAGAGTTAGGAATAAAACCGCAGGCAAGAGTATATAAAAAACTATCAGAAGCTTACGGCTTGAATAACAGAGAAGAACTTTTCAGTAAAATCGGAGCAGGAATGCTTGACCTTTCTGATCTTTCAAAGATGCTTAAGAAAAATTCCAGCAACAAATTTGTAAGATATTGGAACCTTCAGTTTTCAAGATTTGGTGGAGGTGATTCTGAAGATCAATCTGAAAATGATGACTACGATGATGAAGCAAACGATCAGGAAGAAAGGGACAAAGAAACTGAGACTCAGAAGTTCAAGCAAGTAAAATTATCTAGCATTGACAAAAGGAAGGACTTTCTTCTGAGGGAAAATCCTTTGGAAAAAACCCTTTCTTATCAGGTTGCTAAATGTTGCCGGCCAATACCCGGTGACGGAGTTATTGGGTTCCTGAGTGACGATGGAGAGGTTACTGTTCACAAAAAGAGCTGTCCAGAGGCTATTTTAATGGCAGCAAGAGATGCCGACAGAATTGTTACTGCAAAATGGAGCAAACACACAGTTTTATCATTTCTGGCCAGAATCAGCATGAGGGGTATAGACCGTATTGGAATTCTCAATGAACTGACACAATATATAACACTGGTTTTAAGCGTTAACATAAGAAAGATATTCATTGAAACTCATGATGGTATTTTTGAAGGGTACATAGACTTGTATGTGCATAATACTGAAGATCTTGAAAAAATGATAAAACAAATGACACAAGTAAAAGGTATTGAGAGCGTTATAAGAACCGAAATAAAAGAGGACTGAATGGAATGAAAAATAGGAAGATTCAATTATCTGTTTTGTTTATACTACTTTATTATGTAGTACACTCCTGTGCAAATACGTCCACCCCACCAACCGGAGGACCAAAGGATACAATACCTCCTGTTTTAATTAAGGTAATTCCAGACTCAAATTCGATAAATTTTCCGGTAAAAGGGGGAACGATTGAGATGAAATTTGACGAATATGTTGTTCTAAAGGAGCCCAACAAGTTCGTATACCTCTCTCCTCCTCAAAAAAAGAGACTTACTACAAAGATACGCGGAAAAAGCATTTTTGTAACATTTCCGGAGGCGCTCGACTCTTCATTAACATATTCCCTGCATTTTGGTACCTCCATAAACGACAACAACGAGGGAAATGTTTTTTACCCTTATGTATACTCATTTTCTACTGGTAAAAGCGTAGATTCGATGATGTGCGCAGGAGTGATTATGGATTCCAGGACTCTCCTCCCGATGGAAGATATTGTTGTGGGATTCTATTCCAATCTCTCCGACACTGCGATATACAAAAAATATCCTTCTGTGCTGGCAAAAAGTGACAAATGGGGATATTATGTCGGGATGAACCTAAAACCGGTTCCATACAAATTATATGCATTCAAAGATGTAAATAATAATAATAAGTATGACCCAGAAAATGAAATGATTGCCTTCTATGATAGTCTGATTGTCCCATCGAAAGTAATGAAAAAAGAGTCGGAAGAATTAAGGTTTGTAGACATGAAAGACACAAGCAAGGCTCTGGCCAGACCATTCCAGACCGAATTGTATCTTTTCCGTGAGGCAGCCCAAAAGCAGTACATTAAAGAAAAGAAAAGGCCGGAGAGGAAAATGGCATTCGTTACTTTTGCCGCTCCATATGTAAAAATTGATTCTATAGGTTTCAGAGGATATGATTCAACTCAAATAATAAGGCAGTATAATATAACCAGGGATAGTCTTGTTCTATGGATAAAAGACTCGCTGATAGTATCAGACACATTAATGTTAGACATAAAATACTATAAATCTGACAGTTTATCTAATCTTGTATTAAGCAGAGAAAGTCTTACACTTGTGGCTCCTAAAACAGTAAAACCAGCCCCTCCGGCAAGACGTACCCCAGGTACCCCTGAGGTAAAACCACCAAGGACCGACTTGTTAAAACTGAAGATTGAAGCAGAACCATCTATGGTGGAACAAGAGGGATTCAAGCTCACCTTTCCGGCACCGATACTCAGCAGTAAACTGGATTCTGTAACTCTTTTTTCAAAAACCCCAAAAGGAGTGTTTGCAAAAGAACCCTTTTATTTTATTCCGGACTCTTTGGAAACAAGACTATACTACGTTAAGCCAAACATCAAGATGCTTCAGGGTTATGAATATATCCTAAGGATACCCGAAAGAACATTCAAAGATGTATACAAATTTACAAATGACTCTTCAAGGACTAGTGTCATCCTGCCTAACAGTGACAAGTTATCTAAGCTTACTTTGAATATCTCGGGTGCAGACGGTTCTTATTTGATTGAACTCACAAACCAGACAAGAGATAAGGTATACCGAGGTTTTAAAATCAACCATGATTCACGTCTTGAGTTTCCATACATTCAACCAGGAAAATATAATATAAGGATAACACAGGATTTGAATGGAAATGGAATACTTGATACTGGCAATCTGCCTCTGAAAAAACAACCGGAGAAGGTAAGATTATATCTTTTGAAAAACGGTTCGTCAGAAATATTGTTCAAAGATGGCCTTGATTTAGAGCAAAATATAAATCTAAAGGAGTTTTTTAAATGAGAAAAGCAACCATTTCATTATTACTTATGCTGGCATTTTCAGTAACGTCTCTTCATGGGCAGATGAAGGAACACCTTATTGGCGTTAAAGCAGCATATAACATAAGCGGAGTAGATTTCAAGCCAACTATGAATGAAGTAAGTATAACAACTTATAAAAACTATTCGCTTGTATACCTGTATTATCACGATTTATGGAAAACAATGCCCTATTTTGGTTTTCAGGCTTCATTTTCTTATCAGGAACAGGGATTTCGGATAGATGATACCGAAACCAGGCTCACTTGTTATGAGGTTCCTCTTGTATCTCAGTTCCATATAGATTTCTGGAAAATGCGGTTTTTGATTAACCTGGGTGGTTTTATGGGGTATAGAGCATCAAGTACCAGTGAATTTGATTCTTCTGACATCAGGCTTGATTACGGCTTTATTGCCGGTGGCGGATTAGCGTTTGTCTTTAAACCAGTAGAACTACATCTGGAGGCAAACTATCAGTATTCCCTCTCCTATCTCTATAATCCAAGGAAATTCAGTGATACCGACCTGCAGTTCTCCTACCCTCATCAGCTTCTTTTAAGTCTGGCACTTTACTTACATTTGTAAAACATGAGAAAAACCGTTGTAAGAGTTGGGAACATTCTGATTGGTGACGACAGCCATATTGTCATTCAGACAATGTGTAATACCGCTACACAGGATATTGATGCTTCGTATGAACAATGTGTAAGGCTCAGTAATGCAGGTGCTGAGATGATTCGGCTGACAACTCAGGGACCAAAGGAGGTTGAAGCGTTGAAGGTTATTAAAGAAAGGCTTAGAAAAACGGGAATTGACACACCCCTTGTTGCTGATGTTCACTTCTCTCCGGATGTTGCCATAGCCGCGGCAATGGTTGCTGATAAAGTAAGGATCAATCCAGGGAATTTCAGCAAAGATCATACATTTGCTACTGAAAAGTTTGTGAAACTGATGGAGGTATGCAAAAAAAATGGAACAGCACTCAGGATTGGAATTAATCATGGTTCTCTTGGAGAAAGAATTATAGAAAAATACGGTGATACACCTGCAGGGATGAAAGAGTCTGCGCTCGAATGGATAAATATGGCCTTGAACAACAATTTTGACCAGGTAGTAATTTCATTGAAATCGAGCAATACCCGAGTAATGGTAGATGCATACAGATTGTTGCAGGAGGAATTTGAAGAAACAGGAGTGGCTTTCCCTCTCCATCTTGGAGTTACCGAAGCCGGAAATGGTGAATATGGCAGAATCAAATCGGCAGTAGGAATTGCATCACTTCTCAATTATGGAATTGGTGACACAATAAGGGTATCTTTGACCGAGGATCCGGAGAATGAAATACCGGTAGCAAGGTTCATAGCTGACTATGCGTTTGGTAAATTTTCAAAACCACTATCATCTTACAAATGCAAGACTTGGTCGGAATTTATTTTAATGGCATCATGTGATTTAGGGCCTTTGCTTCTAGACAAGAAAATTGATGATTTTGACATCCGGTTGGAGTGTGAAGAAAAATATGAAGAAAGCGATATCTCCAGATTCAGGGACGAGTTGTTACAGGCTTCAAGAAGGGTCTTCAGCAAACCGGAATATATTGCTTGTCCGGGATGTGGAAGGACAACATTCAACCTTGAAACTGTTTTTAATGAGGTTAAAAGAAGAACTGCCCATTTAACCGGCTACAACATTGCAGTCATGGGATGCATCGTTAACGGCCCCGGAGAGATGGCAGATGCAGACTATGGTTATGTAGGTGAAGGTCGTAACAAAGTGAGTATTTACAAAGGTAAGGTGCCTGTTTTAAGATCAGTTCCTGAAGATGAAGCAATAGACATTCTGCTAAAACTTATTGAGGATGACATTCGTCAAAAATCAGATAATTCATAATAAACAATAATAATCTAATGAAAATAAAAAAACTACTTTTAGCAGCTTCACTTTTCTTTAGTGTAAATATGGCTTTGTGCCAGTCCTCTCCTTATTATGTGAATCCTGACGATTCCGATTATTCAGAGAGCTGTACTTCAATAATGGTTGGAAAAGCGGCCAGTACAGACGGTTCTGTCATGACTGCCCATACTTGTGATTCCAACTACAGAACATGGTTGGAAATAGCAAAAAGGAAGAGTTACAAAGCCGGAGACACAGAACCTGTATTCTGGGGAACACTTCACAACGAAGAGGCTTGGGATATGAGAAATGTAACAGAAAAAGGTAGAATTCCTGCAGTTGCCGAGACTTATGCATATCTCAATACAGCTTATCCTTGCATGAATGAAAAGCAACTAGCCATAGGTGAAACTACAATAACAGGTAAAGATACTCTGGAAAACAAAAGTGGTCTGTTTCCAATAGAAGAACTTGAAAGAATAGCACTTCAGAGATGCACAACAGCAAGAGATGCTATAAAGTTGATTGGAAAACTTGCTGAGCTTTACGGATATGGCGATTCGGGAGAATGTATAACAATTGCAGACAAGAAGGAGGTCTGGCACCTGGAAATTTTCGGATCGGGTCCTGGTAAACCAAGTTCTATATGGGTTGCCCAGAGAATACCAGACGACCATGTTGGCATATCTGCCAATATACCCAGGATATCTGTAGTAAATTTCTCCGATAAGGACAACTTTATGTATAGTTCTGATATTCGCGAGAGGACTAAGAAATTAGGACTTTGGGATGGTACATCGGAATTTAAATTCTGGAAAATTGTAAGTGGCAGCAAACCATTTTCATTCAGAGAGTATTTTGTCTTTAACACATTAGCTCCTTCTCTTGGCTTGAAATTTGACTCAGAGGAACTTCCTTTCTCTGTCAAACCAGACAAAAAGGTATCTGTCAGGGATATTATGGCTCTTTACAGACAAACCTACGAGGGCACTGATTTAGATCAGACAAAGAATCTTTCTGTTGAGGTAACAAGAAGGGATCCTGTAAAAGGGGAATATAAGGAGAAGATTAAGCCGGTCTCAAATTTTATGAGTAACGACATGCGCTCGTTGCTTAACTCTATCAAACCGGGAGTAACAGAGAGAATAAGGGGTATAGCAGTAATTCAGTGTGCTTATTCTCATATTATCCAATTAAGGGACTGGTTACCCGATGAAGTAGGCGGTATTGCATATTTTGCATTTGATAATCCGGCACAGAGTCCCAGAATACCGATTTACTCCGGGACCATGTATCTTCCAAAGAGTTTTGGAATCTGCGGACAGATGAGATACAGAGAAGATGCTGCAACATGGGCGTTCAGAGAGTCCAACAGAATAGCAACGATAAACTGGGACAGAACCAGAAATCTTGTTGAACCTCAGATAAAGAAGTTTGAAAATATGATGTTTGACCAAGCTCCATTAGTAGAGGAGACTGTTGTAAAGCTTGTAAAAGAGGGAAAGAATCAGGAAGCAAAGGCTTTTCTAACAGATTATACAAATAATTTTGCAAGCCAGACAATGCAGAGGTGGCAAGAACTTAAGTCTGAACTCTGGACAATATTTGCCAGGGGTATGTAGGCAAATCTTTGCTGTGATATTTGAAAAAAGAGGTGAATGCCTCTTTTTTTTTGCTTCAATAATGCCTACCTTTGCCGAGTTTGTAAAATTTTTTAATCGAATTGATAATGGGCGATAGTAAACAAGCAACACTTCTCCTCGAAAGTGGTGCAGAATTTAGAGGGTTCTCTTTTGGGTACGACCAAGCCATTGATGGTGAGGTCGTTTTTTCTACTGCAATGGTAGGTTATCCGGAGAGTCTGACAGATCCTTCATACTCGGGGCAAATATTGTGTGTGTCATATCCTTTGGTTGGGAACTACGGGGTACCAAATGACACAATTATTGATAATCTCTCTTCTCTTTTCGAATCAGAAAAGATACATGTAAGGGGTCTTATAATATCGGATTATTCATTTAACTACAGTCACTGGAACGCTGCTAAAAGTCTGGATACATGGCTAAAGGAGTTTAAAATTCCCGGAATTTTTGGTGTGGACACAAGAGAGCTTACCAAAGTCCTCAGAGAGAGTGGAACAATGCTTGGAAAAATAATTCCCGAAGGTGCTAGTTTAGAGGGATTCAAAGATCCTAATGTAATTAATCAGGTAGATGTTGTAAGCTGCAAGGAGGTGATTAAATATGGATCCGGTCCAAAAAAAGTTGTTTTAGTTGACTGTGGAGTAAAACACAATATAATAAGATGCCTTGTAAAAAGAGGAGTGGAATTGATAAGGGTACCTTGGGACTATGATTTTAGCCAGATTGATTACGATGGTTTATTTATATCCAATGGCCCCGGAAATCCTGACTTCTGTACTACCGCAGTTGACAATATAAGAAGAGCCTTTGACAATGATATCCCTATTTTTGGCATTTGCATGGGAAATCAGCTGATGGCAAAAGCAACAGGTGCAAATACATTTAAAATGAAATACGGCCACAGGAGCCATAATCAACCCGTCAGGATGGTTGGAACCAACAGATGTTTCATAACATCGCAGAATCATGGATATGCTGTCGATGACAGAACTCTTGGTAAAGATTGGGAACCTTTGTTTATAAATATGAATGATGGCACCAACGAAGGAATCAGACACAAAAGCAAACCATTCTTTTCATGTCAGTTTCATCCTGAGGCATCAAGCGGCCCTACCGATACTGAATTTCTTTTTGACGATTTTATTAAACTACTGTAAATTAAAGCTATGGATACAAGTATAAAGAAAGTTCTGATTCTGGGATCAGGAGCATTGAAGATTGGTGAAGCGGGCGAATTTGATTATTCCGGATCCCAAGCTTTAAAGGCGTTAAAAGAAGAGGGAATCGAGACTGTCTTGATTAACCCAAACATCGCAACTGTCCAGACATCTGAGGGTGTGGCAGATAAAATATATTTTTTGCCGGTTACACCTCATTTTGTAGAAGCTGTTATAAAAAAAGAGAAACCTCAGGGTATACTGCTGGCATTTGGCGGGCAAACTGCTTTAAACTGCGGAGTAGAACTATACAGAGCAGGTGTATTTGAGAAGTACAATCTGAGAGTCCTGGGTACACCAGTACAGGCAATCATGGACACAGAGGACAGAGAACTTTTTGTAAAAAAGCTTGATCAGATTTCTGTGAAAACCATAAAAAGTCATGCTGTCGAAAATCTCGAGGATGCTAGAGAAGCTGCAAAGAACCTCGGATACCCTGTCATACTAAGGGCAGCATATGCATTAGGTGGTTTAGGGAGCGGTTTTTGCGATAATGAGTCAGAACTTAACGTGCTTGCTGTTAAGGCATTCTCGTATTCATCTCAAGTATTGGTAGAAAAATCTCTTAAGGGATGGAAGGAGATTGAATATGAAGTTGTAAGGGATAGATTTGACAATTGTATCACCGTTTGTAACATGGAGAACTTCGATCCTCTTGGAATACATACCGGAGAAAGCATTGTTGTTGCTCCATCTCAGACACTTACAAACAGTGAGTACCATTTATTGAGGGAGCTGGCCATCAAGATTGTAAGACATATCGGAATAGTAGGCGAATGTAATGTTCAGTATGCATTTGATCCTCTCTCGGAGGATTATAGAGTTATTGAGGTAAATGCACGCTTGAGTAGATCGTCTGCACTAGCCTCTAAAGCAACTGGTTATCCATTGGCATTTGTTGCTGCAAAATTAGGATTGGGTTACGGTTTGTTCGATTTGAAAAACTCAGTTACAAAGACCACTCCTGCATTTTTCGAACCTGCACTGGATTATATTGTATGTAAGATTCCAAGATGGGATCTCTCTAAATTTCAGGGTGTCTCAAGGGAAATTGGATCCAGCATGAAGAGCGTCGGAGAGGTAATGGCCATTGGCCGTAGTTTTGAAGAGGCTATTCAGAAAGGACTCAGAATGATTGGTCAGGGTGCCCATGGATTTGTAGCAAACAGAGAGATAATTGTTGATGACATTGATAAGGCCCTGAGAGAACCTACTGATAACAGGATATTTGTAATATCAAATGCTTTTCAAAAAGGGTACACTGTAGAACAGATTCAGGAACTGACGAAAATTGACAGATGGTTCCTCGATAAATTATATACAATAGTATTAACATCCAAAGAACTGGCCCAATTTGACAGTTTAGATGAATTAAGCTATGATCTTTTAAAGAGATCAAAAAGCCAGGGCTTTTCTGATTTTCAGATTGGAAGATTACTATATAAGGATAGAATTGATGTTGATGAGTCAGCCGCAATGGTAAGGTCATTCAGAAAAGAGCTGAAAATTGTTCCGGTTGTCAAGCAAATAGACACCCTTGCTGCGGAGTATCCTGCTCAGACAAACTATCTCTATCTTACCTATAACGGAACTCACAATGACGTCAATTATCTTGGTGACCATAAGTCAATTGTGGTTTTAGGTTCTGGTGCATACAGGATAGGAAGTTCGGTAGAATTTGACTGGTGCAGTGTCAATGCATTGCTCACAATCAGAAAAAGAGGATGGAGAGGAGTCATGATTAACTATAATCCTGAGACAGTATCCACTGACTATGATATGTGCGACAGGCTCTACTTTGACGAGCTTACCTATGAAAGGGTGATGGACATTTACGAATTGGAAAATCCGCATGGAATGATAGTGTCAGTTGGGGGGCAGATACCTAATAACCTTGCTCTTAAACTGGATAGATCCGGTGTACGGCTTCTCGGTACGACAGCAACCAGTATTGATAATGCAGAAGACAGACACAAATTCTCTTCAATGCTTGACAGGCTTCTTATTGATCAACCAAGATGGAAAGAGTTGACTACTCTTTCTGAGGTTAACGATTTTGTAGACGTAGTAGGATTCCCGGTTCTGGTAAGACCATCCTATGTACTTTCTGGAGCTGCCATGAATGTCTGCTCAAACAATGCTGAATTGGAACAGTTCCTGACACTCGCTGCAAACGTCTCCAAAAAACACCCTGTAGTGGTTTCAGAATTCATCCAGAATGCAAAAGAGATAGAGATTGATGCTGTTGCCAACAAAGGAAATATGGTTGCATATGCGATTTCTGAACATATCGAATTTGCAGGTGTACACTCAGGGGATGCAACTATTCAGTTTCCTCCTCAGAAACTTTATGTAGAGACTGCCAGAAGAATCAAGAAGATAGCAAAGAAAATTGCAGAAGAGCTGAACATTACAGGCCCCTTCAATATACAGTTCCTGGCTAAGGAAAACGATATAAAAGTAATAGAGTGCAATCTGAGAGCATCCAGAAGTTTTCCGTTTGTGTCAAAAGTTCTCAAAATCAACTTTATTGAGCTTGCAACTCTTGTCATGATTGGCGAAGATGTAGAGGCTCCTTCCAAGAATGCATTTGATCTGGATTATGTAGGCATCAAAGCTTCTCAGTTCTCATTCTCACGACTGCAGAAGGCCGATCCTGTTCTGGGAGTGGATATGGCTTCGACTGGCGAAGTTGGATGTATTGGAGACGATACAAACGAGGCGGTTTTGAAGTCTATGCTATCTGTAGGATACAAGATTCCAAAAAAGAACATTCTCTTATCTTCAGGTGATGCCAGACAAAAAGCCGACATGCTTGCTGCTGCTAAATTACTTGCAGAAAAAGGATATAACCTTTATGCAACAGGAGGCTCATATAAATACCTTATTGACAATAACATCCCTGCAACGCTTGTTTACTGGCCAAGTGAATCCTCACAAGAACCACAAGCAATAAAAATGCTTCAAGAGAAGAAAATTGATTTGGTAATAAATATCCCAAAGAATCTGACCCAGATAGAACTTGACAATGGATATAAGATAAGAAGGACAGCTGTTGATTTCAATATACCGCTAATTACAAACGCCAGACTGGCATCGGCCTTTATTTTTGCATTTTGCACAATTGCTATAGAAGATATCCAGATAAAGAGTTGGGATGAGTATATATCCTAAATTCGGATATATCACTCATCTTCAATTATCAGTTTTTCTCCCTCTCCCAGAATCATTCTGGAGCTCTCTTCGTCGAGAGACTCCACGCCTTTTAACTTTCTGCGGATAGCGTTTGTCCTTGTACCAACCAGTTTATCAATATCGTCAAGACCTCCCTGAATGTTTTTCTGAGCTTTCTGGAGAAGGCCTCCAAACGATTCAAATTCGGTCTTAACTGCTCCAAGAACCTTCCATACCTCACTGCTTCTCTTCTCGATTGCAAGGGTCCTGAAACCCATCTGTAAGCTGTTAAGTATTGCTGCAAGTGTAGTGGGCCCTGTTACTATTACCTTATACTTTTGCTGAAGTTCTTCAAGAAGAGATGCTTTACGAACAACTTCTGCATAGATTCCTTCAAAAGGAAGGAACATAATGGCAAAGTCTGTTGTATAAGGTGGATCAACATATTTGTCATGGATATCCTTGGCCATCTTCTTAATGGCATTATCCATGGTTTTTTGTTCCTGGTCAATTTTTACAATATCTCCCGTATCATAAGCATCTTGCAGTGATTCGTAAACCTCCTTTGGAAACTTGGCATCTATCGGTAACCATATCTGATTGTTCTGGTCATCTTTTCCCGGAAGCTTAATGGCAAATTCAACAAAGTCCTTCCCACTCGATTTTGTTCTTACATTGGATTCATATTGCTCCGGGGCAAGTATTTGCTCAAGCAACATTGAGAGTTGCACCTCTCCTATTCCACCTCTCATCTTTACATTGCTGAGTACCCTTTTCAAACCACCCACATCTTGTGCAAGTGTCTGCATCTCACCAAGTCCCTTCTGAACCTCAATAAGTTGTTTGCCCACCGTTTCAAAACTTTGTCCCAGCCTCTCACTAAGAGTCTTTTCAAGCTTCTCCTCTACTGTTATCCTTATTTTTTCAAGTTTATCTTCTGTATTCTTGATCATCTCATTCTGTCGCTTCTCAATTTGTGAAAGCTTTTCTTTTTGAATTTCAGTCAATAGATTAAAACTTTTGTCCGATGAATCCTGAAATGCTTTCATATTTTGAGACAGTTGCCCGGAAAACTGCTTAAGTGCCTCTGAGAGTTCTCCTCTGTTCTCCTTGGATGACTTCATACTCTCCTCCCGTAGATATCTTAAATCATCAATAATTCTCGTTTCCAGTCTGGTTAAGTTCTCAAATAAAGAGTTTATCTTGTCTCTTGTATATAAATTCGATTCAATCAGCAGTTTCGATCTCCTGTCAATTGCATAAACCGGAAACATTAGAAATAATCCAATAATTATCAGAACAATAAGTGTAATTAATATCAAAATATTCATAGTGGAAATGTTGTTGAAAAATGTTGTTGAAACATTACAAATTAATGAAAAAACTATTATATTTGCAATAGTAAAAGCATATACTATCACAGATGATACTAAATAAAAAAGTTGGAGTTTTTCTAAATTTGGTTCATTGCCGGTTCAAAGTGTATATGAGTACTTTTTTTCAAAACCAAGGCTTTGATATAACACCGGAACAGTTTCTTGTTCTGGATACGTTGTGGGACGATGGTGTGCAATCTCAACAGGAAATAGCTGTCAAAATAAGCAAGGACAAAAATTCGGTTACAAAGCTGATTGATGCACTTGAAAAGAAGAATTATGTGCAACGGGTAGCTTATAAACAGGATAGAAGACTGAATCTTATCCACATAACCGAGAGCGGTCAGAAAATAAAAGAGAAGGTAACAGAGATAGCATTAGAAGCAACAAACAGTATTATCAGAGAAATACCAATTCAGGACCTTGAAACATTTATAAAAGTCCTTACTAAAATGTCTGATAATATGATAATTAAAGAGGAAAATTGAAACATGGGAATGTTGTTCGACAAACTGATGGAGGATTATCGTTTTAAGGAGGGTCTTAATGCCTGCATCAACTGCGGAACCTGTACTGCCATTTGCCCTGCGGCAGAATTCTACAAATATGACCCAAGATCAATTACAAATACTGTGCAGAATAAGGATGATTCTGAAATTGAAGCGCTATTGAAAAGTGAAACTATCTGGTATTGTGGAGAGTGCATGTCATGTATAACCAGATGCCCCAGAAAGAATGCTCCAGGTCTTATAATCATGGCTTTAAGAAATCTTTCCCTTGAGATGGGATACTTTATAGAATCTGAAAAGGGAAGACAGCAATATGTATTAGGAAAAGTACTTTGCGGAAACATACTTAACTACGGGTATTGCGTCTATCCCCGTACATTCAAACATAGCGAACATCCTGAATCGGGAACTGTGGGAAAATGGATCGAAGATAATCTGGAAGCTGTTCATAAACGACTAGGTTCTAATTTGGACGGAGATGGCCCGGGAATCTTAAGAAAGATACCTAAGGAGGACCTGGATGAGATCCAGGCAATATTTGACATAACAGGCGCCACAGCCAGATTGAACCATGTAGAGAAACTATCATTGAAAAAAGCAGACGAGATGGGACTTACTCAGGAAAAGTATCTGGAACATATTTTCAATAAAACAGAAATTGATCACCAACACTAAGCCTATGATTGTTAACGGAAAACAAAAGATTTGGAGTGAGTATCAGAAGGATATCCCTGATGATCATTATTTTTACGTAAGAAGCTGCATTCGACAGAACTTTTTTCCGGCATCAGAAAAAATATTTCTTGATATAGTTCAAAACAAACTGGGGCTCGATTTTTTTGAAACCGAGCATCATACAACTTGCGGAGGTATTGCTTATCATAGTGATACCATTCCAATGGAGACTCTGATGACAATCGTTGCAAGACAATTTGCCCTTATGACAGAAGCTGGATATAAGAATTATGTGGCCTCTTGCATTACCTCTTTTGGCATTTATACAGAGATACTTGAGACCTGGAGACATTTTCCTGAACTTGAAGCAAAGGTGAGGGAAAATTTATGGACGGTCACAAAAAGAGAGTTTAACAAACCGGAATACCTTGCTCATGCAAGTGATGTGATTTATAAGCTGAGAAATCAGATTGCTTCTGCTTCTGTAAACAAGCTGGTAAATAAAGAGACCGGAGAACCTTTAAGAGTTGTGGATCATATTGGCTGCCACTATTCAAAGATGTTCCCCTCTAAAGGTGTGGGAGGAGCGGAGTACCCTTATGTATTGACAGGAATGATTGAAGCCTGGGGTGGAGAGATTATTGATTATCCCGAAAGAAGACACTGTTGCGGTTTTGGGTTCAGACAATACCTTGTAAAGGCTAACAGAGGATACTCGCTATCCAACACACACAAGAAATTTGAGTCCATGAAACCATTTAAACCTGATATGATAATAACAAACTGTCCCGGATGTCCCTATTTTCTTGACCGATGGCAGTATGTCATATCTGAAATGGAGGGTAAGACATATGGCGAGAACTCTCAGGGAATCCCGGTCTTTACATACGAAGAGGTTGCAGGGCTGGTTCTTGGCTATGACCCATGGGATCTTGGCCTGCAGATACATCAAACCGGAGTTGAGCCATTGCTGGACAAGATGGGAATCGTGTACAACAAAGCTGATAAATACAAACTATAAAAAATGAATAAACAGGTATTGGTTATCGGGGGTGGTCCGGCGGGGCTGGAAACTGCCGGCCAGCTTGAGAATCTCGGCTACAAAGTTTACATTGTTGAGAAAAGCGATAAATTAGGGGGACATCTTCTTAAATGGGACAGACTTTTCCCGGATAGCATCTCCGCAGCTGAGACATTGCAAAAATTACTGGAACCAGTAGTTCATATTACAACTTTTTTGGGTTGCGAGGTTGTTTCAGTCAACAAGACAGGAGGACACTTTTATGTACAGCTTTCGAATGAAGCCACACTTTCTGTCTCTTCGATTGTTGTAACAGCCGGTTTTTCTCTGTTTTCGGCTGAGAAAAAAGAAGAATATGGATATAATATATACAACAGAGTTGTTACAAGCGCTGATATTGAATCATATTTTAAGACTAAATCTGATGACAGAATACAAAATCCAAAAAGTATAGGATTTGTTCATTGTGTTGGATCGAGAGATGAAAAGGCATGCAACAAGCAATGTTCCAAAGTATGTTGCATTACTGCTGTCAAACAGGCTTGTGAAATGAAGGAACTCTATCCTGAGGCAGATGTGTATTGTTTCTATATGGATCTTAGAATGTATGGCAGAGGTTATGAAGATTTATACCTGGAAGCGCAGAGCCAATATGGGATAAGGTTTATTAGGGGACGGGTATCAGAAGTCGCTGAGGATGAGACAGGCAGGTTAGTAATAAAAGCCGAGGATACATTATCATCCAAACCGCTAAAGATTACTCTTGATCTTTTGGTTTTAATGGTGGGTATGGTTAAAAACTCAGATAATGAGAAACTATCTTCACTTCTGAATACAAGGCTCGGTGACGATGGGTTCTTCCAGTGTGCAAATCCTATTCTTAGATCTACTGAGGGAGAGAGTGAGGGAATATTTTTTGCCGGAGCTTCTACCGGACCAAAGACTCTGCCTGAGTCAATAAATGAAGCTAAGGCATCTGCACTTGCTATTCACGGTTATTTGTCAAAACAGAAATAATATGATAGATTTTGGCTATTCACTTACTGCTAGTTCCCGTATCTCACTTGACAACATAGATCAAAAAAAAATAAAGAAAATTACCGCCATTGAGCCTGATTTTCTTAAGTGCATGGCTTGTGGATCTTGTGCTGCTTCTTGTTCAGCGGGTAATTTTACAAAGGTGAACCTAAGGATGGTTATTCTTTTGTTAAACAGGGGACTTGACAAAGAGGCCGTATCACTGATTGAGGGGTGTATGCTATGCGGAAAATGTACCCTGGTTTGTCCAAGAGGAATCAACACAAGGAATCTGATTGGTAACATATTAAAAATTTATAAGGAGGTATAATTTGAAAGAGCGACTGATTTTCGGATATGACCCTTTTGTCCTGCCATTCACTTTTGGAATGGTCTTTATTATATTATACCTTCTTACAGGTACTGTACGCATCATACTGGCACTGGATAATGCTGAAAGAAAATTGCTACTTAAATCCTTTATGCCGGCAACACTGTTTAAAACAACCAAGGATATAATACTTGACTGTCTGATACATGTAAAAATATTCAAGAAGAATATCCTGCTTGGATACATGCACTCAAGTATTGCTTTCGGATGGTTTATGCTGATTCTTGTTGGGCACATTGAGGTCATGATCTACACTCCTCAAAGAAACGGTGTTCTCTACTATCCGGTTTTTTTCAGATACTTTGTAATGGAGACCCATGAAACATTGAGAGGCTCATTTTTCTTCTTTCTGATGGATCTCTCATTATTACTGGTTCTTACCGGAATTGGGCTTGCAATCTACAAAAGGTTTCACTCAAGGATACTTGGGATGAGAAGAACTACAAAACTTAGATTGGGAGATAAAATAGCCTTATATTCATTATGGGCAATATTTCCATTAAGACTTCTTGCAGAGAGTTTTACAGCAAATATTAGTGGTGGCAGCTTCCTAACTATTTCTATCAACCATCTGCTTAACACATTTGTTACAAACCCCGACCATGTTTTGCCTGTCTGGTGGGGATATTCCTGTGCGTTGGGTTTATTTCTTTTTGCCCTCCCCTTCTCCAGATACATGCATATACCAACAGAGATTTTACTGATTTTCCTGAGAAATGCAGGAATAAAGTCATCCTTATCCAGAAATGGATATGCCGAGACCGAAATATACTCCTGTTCAAGATGCGGTTTATGTATAGATGCATGTCCGATGGTAACGAAAAAGAGAAATATAAAATTCTCTTCTGTTTATTTTATTCGTCTACTTAGACGCAGATCTGAAGAATCGCTGGCTACTGCAGACAAATGCCTTATGTGCAACAAGTGCGTTGAGGCATGTCCGGTTGGTATAGACTCTACAAGACTTAAGTTGCTCAAAAGACAAGAGGAGTTTGGAAGAAGCAAAACAAACCATGAGTATCTTAAATTCATTGAAAACAAGGTTAATGCCCCGGACTCTGTCCTATACTACGCAGGCTGTATGACACACCTTACCCCTGCTATATACAAGTCTTTCTTTAAAATTCTGGACAAAGCCAAAATAAAGTACACCTTTTTAGATAAGGACGGTTCAATTTGTTGCGGCAGACCATTATTTACGTCGGGAGACAAAGAGGGTGCGGAAAAACTAATAAAAAAGAACCGGGAAATTATAAAATCGTCCGGATGCAAGACGCTCATTCTCTCATGTCCGATTTGTTATAAGATTTTTAAAGAGGAATATAAACTCGAAGGAATAGAGATAATTCATCACTCTGTATATATTAACAACCTGTTAAAAGGAGACAAGATAAAATTACAGAAAGGTATAGGGTCATTTGTTTTTCACGATCCATGCGAACTGGGAAGAGGATCGGGTATTTACAACGAACCCAGAGAGTTGCTTTCTGCCATCGGTGTTGTGAAGGAGGCTTCACAGGAGAAAAATCTGAGCATATGCTGTGGCGGAAGTCTTGGTAGCCTGACTCTGTCATATAGTGAAAGAGAACAAATAACTAAATCATCACTTAACTCTCTGTTGATAAACAACCCCGACAAATTAATCACTGCTTGCCCGCTTTGTCTTAAGAGTTTCAGTACCTATAATGCTATACCAACCAGAGATATTGCACAAATTGTTTCTGAAAACCTAATATAATCGTTAAATTTGCCCGAAATAAATTGTGTGGCTTTATGACTAAATACAAACTTCAGAATTTTACTTCCGGAAGGATGTTCGATGACACAGGATGGCTTCTATCTGATCCACTGGACAGTAAACCTTCATTAATCAGAGCTGTATATGATAAAAAGCAATTAGATTATCTGAATGATTCCTTAGGTTTTTATAAATACGCAGATTGGCTGCCAATTAATCATTTCCTAAAAAATTCAGCCCCTACAATTACTTATAAAAGTGTCCGGTTAGCTGACGCCCTTGACCTTGAAAACCTCTATATAAGCTTTAGCGGCTATTGGCCGGAAAAGGATGCAAAAATGACTACCTGCTCTTTCAAGGAGACTGAAGCCTATTCTGTGTGTGCCAGATTAAAAGACAAATCAGATAAAGTCATGGTTGTAGCTTCGGTCGGTAATACAGCCAGAGCCTTTGCCAAGGTTTGTTCCGACAACAATATACCTTTACTTATTGTTGTGCCCGAAGACAATATTGATGCCCTTTGGTTCGATTCTCCTGTGAATGATTGCGTCAAACTAATCTGCTCTCCAACACAGACAGACTATTATGATGCTATTGATCTTGCAGGGAAGGTATGTAAGTCACCTCTTTTTTTTGAGGAGGGTGGAGCAAAAAATGTTGCAAGAAGAGACGGTATGGGAACAACGGTATTGTCGGCAACGACAACAATAGGTAGTATTCCCGACTATTATTTTCAGGCAATCGGAAGTGGGACAGGTACTATTGCAGCCTGGGAAGCAAACCTCAGACTTATTGAAGACGGAAGGTTCGGAAATCATAAAATGGTGCTTCTACCTTCTCAGAATTCCCCATTTACACCAATGTACGATGCATGGAAAATAGGTAGCCGGGATCTGATTCAAACAGATGAAAATGATGCCCGGGAAAGGGCTCTTCTAATAGGAGCAAAAGTTCTCTCTAACAGAAGACCTCCATATGCTATACCGGGAGGTTTGTTCGATGCACTAAAGGACACAAATGGAGATATCGAAATTGCCGACAATGGAGAGATGGAGATGGCATGTGCCCTTTTTGAAAAACATGAGGGTATCGATATTCATCCTGCTGCAGGAATAGCACTTGCAGGAATGATCAAAAGTATCAATTCAGGTAAGGTTGAGAGAGAAAAGGTATTAATGCTCAACATAACGGGTGGAGGCGAAAAACGATTCAAATCTGAGAACAAGGTTTTTTACCTAAAACCTAGCCTGGTTATCAATAATAATTTAGAAACAGAATTTATTTTAAAATCTGTTGAATCTCTTTTTTAATTTTTAGTTCCAATGAAGTTTCAATTGTCCTCAGTCTTTAAACCAAAGTTTTTTGACCTCTTTCAAAAAAATTCCTACAACAAAAAAACATTCATTTCTGACCTTATAGCCGGTATAATAGTCGGTATCATAGCACTGCCGCTCGCTATAGCATTTGGTATTGCATCGGGTGTCACGCCCCAGCAAGGTTTGATAACTGCAATCATTGCAGGAGTTTTAACATCGGTTTTTGGGGGTTCGAGCTTTTTGATTGGCGGTCCTACAGGGGCATTTATAGTAATAATTTATGGCATTGTCACTCAGTATGGAGTAACAGGTCTTATCATAGCAACTGTTCTGGCAGGTATCATGCTGGTTGCTATGGGTTTATTAAAACTGGGGAACGTAATAAAGTTTATCCCCTATCCTATTGTGGTCGGTTTTACAAGTGGTATTGCCCTTGTCATATTTTCCACCCAGATTAAAGATCTACTTGGACTCCAAATAGACAATCTGCCATCTGAATTCATACCAAAATGGATAAGCTACTTTAACCATATATCTACGATAAACTACTGGGAAGCAGCCTTGGGACTGTTCTGCATAATGACTATTGTCCTGTGGCCAAGAATTACGAGGAAGGTTCCAGGTTCGCTTGTGGCCATAGTTGCCGGAACGGTTATTGCTCTGTTGCTCTCTCAATATTTTGATATTGATTTTGCTACAATCGGGAGCAAATTTCCTGAGCTTGCCGGAGGTATACCGCTGCCAAGACCTGAGACTCCAAAGATTGACTTTGCAGCTATAAAGGTTCTATTTCAACCGGCAATAACAATCGCACTTCTTTGCGCCATAGAATCACTACTGGCAGCAATGGTTGCAGATGGTGTTACAGGAAAGCGTCACAATTCCAACACAGAACTTATAGGACAAGGAATTACGAATATTGTTACCCCTTTCTTCGGAGGAATACCATCCACAGGAGCTATAGCAAGAACTATGGCAAATATAAACAATGGAGGAAAGACTCCGGTGGCAGGAATCATACATGCGGTGGTCCTCTTGCTGATTTTTCTTTTTCTTATGCCCTATGCGGTATATATCCCTCTCTCATGCCTTGCGGCCATACTCATAATTGTTGCATACAACATGAGTGAATGGAGGTCATTCAAATATTTATTGAAGGGACACAGAGCAGATGTTGCCGTTCTTCTTATTACATTTTTCCTAACCGTAGTGATCGATCTGACAGTTGCTATAGAGGTTGGGGTCTTTCTGGCTATCATACTGTTCGTCAAGAGGATATCAGAAACATCAAGTATAAAAATGATTGAAGAGGGTGCAATTGCAGGAACTGAGTTACATGAATTTCCGAACGATATTGAAATGCTTGATATACCTGAAGGAGTCGAAGTCTATGAGATTGACGGACCTTTCTTTTTTGGGCTGGCAAACAAGTTAGATGAATTGGATATCACTGCTGATCAGGAGAAGAAAGTTAGGGTTCGTGTCATAAGAATGAGAAAAGTACCGTTCATGGACTCAACCGGCCTTAATAATCTTAGAAACCTCTTGAAAAGATCAAAAAAGGCCCATATTCAGGTTGTACTATCGGGAGTAAGCGAAAATGTAATGAAATCATTAGATAGTTCGGGATTTGCAGACGAGATAGGCAGGGAATATATATTACCTCATATCTTGCCTGCAATGGAAAAGGCTCGTGAAACAGCAAAGATTCTTGAAGAAGCTTCTAAAAAACATAAAAAAGAGAAGAGGACTACTTCCTGATTACAATATTTGAAGGAATACTCTCATTTTGCATTCTATCCAAAGATGTTACCACATATTTAACTCTTCTGGAACCGTCGGTAATGAATTTATTGTCACCAACTATGTCAATCAACTTAGATGGATCACTTATGTCAACCGGCTCATTTATGCCAAATTTATAGACACAATAAAATATTACTTGATCCATAGCGTTGCTTGCCTGTGGAGCTGTCCAGATAAGAGTTCCTTTCTTTAATATTAGATCTTTGGCAGCTTTAGGAGGTACTGTATCTATCTCTTTGTATAAAGGCATAAGTACAGGATACTTCTGATAGTCGTTCATGAGACTATCCATAAGTTTTTTATTTGATGAAAAACCAAGACCGCTCCACCAGATATTCCCCTGAATATTCTTATCTTCTTTTACCATAGCCATTTTCCGGTATAATTGATTGACAAGGTCCCCGTTGGAATTTTTAATCTCCAGCTGACTTGATATACTTTGGCCTATATAAATGTTAACTCCGCTATTATTTTTTGACCACCATTTTACAAGAGGGAGGTAATTTGCTCTTGCATGTCCTATCTCCTTGTAAATCTGAGGAGCTGTATAATCTATCCATCCCTCTTTCATCCATAGAAGTATGTCGGCATACAGATCGTCATAATTTGTCTGAAGCGATGATGATTCGGAACCTGCCGGGTCGACACCAATATTTCTCCATACACCAAATGGGCTGATTCCGAATTTCACCCATGGTTTTATCTCTTTTATTGTTTTACTTAGCTCTTTGACAAGAATATTTACATTATTTCTTCGCCAGTTGTTTTTATCGAAACGTCCAAATCCGTCAATATCGTGATATTTGATAAATGATTCTTCGTCAGGAAATTCCAGATAAGGAAGTCTGTATGGATAGAAATAATCGTCAAAATGAACTGCATCCACATCGTATCTTCTCACAAAATCTGCAATCACCTTAACGGTATGTTCTCTTGACCCCGGATTACCCGGATCAAAATAGATTTGCGGACCATAACTAACAAATAGCTCTGGATGTTTGAAATAGAGATGATCAGGTGCCAGAACCTCCTTGTTGTTTGAGGTGACTCTATAAGGATTGAACCAGGCATGCATCTCCATTCCTCTTTTATGACACTCATCTACTACAAATTGAGTAGGATCGAAAAATGGCACGGGTGCTTTCCCCTGAGTTCCGGTAATAAATCTGCTCCAGGGTTCCAGCGCCGATACAAAAAGTGCATCGGCCTGGGGTCTTACCTGAAAAATAACAGCATTTATGTGTAGCTTCTTGAAAATGTCCAGATTGTATATGATATCGGCCTTTATCTCCTCTGTTGTCATGCTCTTCCAGGTCTTATTTACCACTGTAGGATACCAAGCTCCTCTGAACTCTCTTTTTGGGTTTTTCTGCCCAAAAGTCTCATTTGCAAAAATTATTGCAAAAAGAACGACAAAAAGGAATAAACACCTTTTCATATATTTATACAGACTTGACAATAATAGCTGTACCCATTCCTCCTCCGATACACAAAGATGCCAGTCCGAATTTCTTTCCGGATGTTTTAAGCTCATGCACCAGGGACACAATTATCCTGTTTCCCGATGCTCCAATAGGGTGCCCGAGTGCTATAGCGCCTCCATTAATATTACATCTCTCGTCAATCCACTCACGGCTTACATTATGTTCGGCAGTAATCTCTTTAATAACTCCCAGAGATTGAGCGGCAAAAGCTTCGTTTAACTCAATAAGGTCAATTTCAGACAACTTCATACCTGCACTTTTAAGGGCCATTCTAATTGCAGGAACTGGTCCCATACCCATGATTGCCGGATCTACACCTCCCTGGCCAACAGACACAATCTCAACAATTGGTTTAAGACCATAATTCTTTACTGCATCTTCACTCGCAATCATAACAAATGAAGCTCCGTCATTCACCCCGGAAGCATTTCCGGCTGTAACAGTGCCATCTTTCTTGAATGCAGGTTTAAGTGAGGCTAGTTTGTCAAAGGTACTTGCCCTGTTTGGATATTCATCCTTGTCAAATAAAACTGTCTCCTTCTTGCTTACAATAGATATTGGAACAATCTCCGATGCAAAGGCACCTGAATCTACAGCCGCAATAGCTTTTTGCTGAGACAGATATGAAAACGTATCTTGTTCTTCGCGGGTAATTCCATATTTCTCTGCTATATTCTCAGCTGTTATACCCATATGATAGTTGTTGAATGCGTCTGTAAGACCATCGCAAACCATATGGTCCACCGCCTGAATGTTTCCCATTTTGATACCATTTCTTACAGAACCATGCAGAACGAATCCGGCATTTGACATAGATTCTGTTCCACCTGCAATTATCACCTCGGCAGCTCCTGAAAGAATTTCAGCATAACCATTCATTACAGCTTTCATTCCAGATCCACACACCATATTAATAGAGTATGCGGGAACTTCCTGAGGTATTCCGGCTTTGATTGAAGCTTGTCGGGCAACACCTTGCATCTGACCGGCTGACAATATGTTGCCTGCTATTACAGAGTCAATATCTGCCGGGTTAATACCTGTTTCTTTAATAATCTCCTTGATTACAATCGCGCCAATTTCTCCTGAATTGAATGAAGAAAGCGATCCCATAAATTTACCAATTGCAGTCCTTTTGGCTGCTACTATAAAAACCTTTTTCATAATTATGATCTCATTTTTATTAAATTATTGGAAATGATCAATTTGGCACCAGTTGCCTCTTGCACTTGATCAACTGTAAACTCAGGATGTATCTCAGTCAGCACAATCCCTTCCTTAGTGACATCCATAACCCCCATCTCTGTAATAATCATATTTACCTGACCCTCTGCAGTCAATGGCAAATTACATGTTGTCAATATCTTATGAGCTCCTTTTGCGGTGTGTTCCATTGCCAGGATTACCCTTCTTGCACCTACAAGCAGATCCATGGCACCACCCATTCCGGGAGTCTTCTTACCAGGTATCATCCAGTTAGCCAGATTGCCTTTTTCGTCTACCTCCATTGCACCAAGTATGGTTACATCAACATGGCCTCCTCTGATTATTGAAAAAGAGAAGCAAGAGTCAAAACATGATGCACCGGGAAAATAGGTTATAAAGCCTCCACCTGCATTAGTGAAATTTCTATCCTCCTCTCCTGCTGCCGGTTCTGGGCCCATTCCTAAAAGTCCGTTTTCCGATTGAAGGGTTACCTTGATACCCTCCGGCAAAAAATTTGGAATAAGTGTGGGAAGACCAATTCCCAGATTGACAACATCTCCATCTTTAAGTTCAAGAGCTGCCCTTCTGGCAATTACCTCTCTGATTTGATTTTTGTCCATGTCAGTGTTTTTTATTTATATTATTTACTTTTTACTGATTGTCTTTTTTGAAATTCCTGTGCAATATAGGACGCCACATCGTCAGCATATGTATTCATACCGAATCCTGCATCGTATCCAAGTTCCTTTGCCAGTTCATGTGTTATACGCGGTCCGCCGCATGATAGTATCACCTTATCTCTCAGACCTTCTGCTTCAAGGAGTTCTACTAACTCAATAAGATTATTGATATGAACATCCTTTTGAGTTACAGTCTGAGAAACTAAAAGGGCATCTGCTTTAAGTTCTATCGCCTTGGAAATGAAATCCTCATTGGATACCTGCGATCCAAGATTATATGCATCAATCATCTCATATCGCTCAAGTCCGTAATGTCCCGCATATCCCTTCATATTCATAATAGCATCAATACCTACAGTATGTGCATCTGTACCTGTACTAGCACCTATCACAACCAACGGTCTTCCAATATTATCTCTTATGTAATTATCAGTCTGATGCATATCCATAATATCGGACTCCACCTTAGGCACATATATGGTAGTATAATCCACTGAATAAACAGTACTTCCATAACAATTGAAAAATGTATATCCCGGCATCAGCTCCTTGTAAAATACTACCTGAGGATTTTCGAAGCCCATCATTTTTAAAAATTGTCTGGCAGCTTCTACTGCTTCGGCACCTGTAGGAACAGGCAAGGTGAAGCTTAGCTGAACCTTCCCGTCGTTCATAGTATCGCCGTATGGCTTTACTTTTGTCAAGTCCAGTGTTTTATCAAATTCCTTTGACTGCATTGAATAAAGACCTCCGCTCATATTATTGTGCTCCTTTCATTAAATTTATAAATGGATTCATATAATTATTGCCCTTTTCGACAACTCCCTCAAGGCCCTTGCCTCCTGTTTTTGCTCGTTTTACATCGCCGAAAATGCCTTTTTCAAGAGCAGAGAAAAGTCCTTCATTATTTATCTTCTCAAGAAGCGCTATTGCATTTTCAAGTACCTCTTTTGCTCTTGACTTGATTATCCCTCCCTCCTTGTATTCAATTTCATCACCAATGTTCTTCATGTTGCCAAAAATATATTTTGCGTTCTCGATTGAGAGAAACCTGTCGGCCATAAATGGAGTATGAATTGCCTCTGTGGGCATCCCCAGAAGCTGTATCCCTTGATTTGTCCATATCCCTATTATATTAAAAAGAGCATCCTGAATGTGTCCCTTAAAGATATTTCCTGTCATGAACTTTGTGGGTGGCATATATTTGAGCGGAGCTTTGGGAAATATCTCTCTTGTCATCTGTGCCTGTGCCAATTCATAGAGGAATCCGTTTTCCAGATCAGGAGTCATTTCAAATGCATGTCCAAGACCCATCTGCTCCTCCGGAAGTCCCGCCATAAGCGCCAGTTGCTCATTAATAAGATCCGATGCAAGAACAGTGTGTGCCTCCTCAAAAGCATCAGCAGTAGTGAGATAATTGTCCTCACCTGTATTAATGATTACACCTGCAAAACCATTAATCACTCTTGAGAAAAACTGATCAACAAGTGTTCTCTGCATGTTTATATCTCTGAAAAGAATACCGTAGAGTGCGTCGTTAAGCATTACGTCCAGCCCCTCAAAGGCTCCCATGACAGCAATCTCAGGCATACAAAGCCCTGAACAATAGTTGCATAGTCTTATATATCGGCCAATCTCCTCTCCTACATTATCAAGAGCAGAACGCATGATCCTGAAATTTTCCTGAGTTGCGAATGTGCCACCAAAACCCTCTGTTGTAGCACCATAAGGGACATAATCAAGTAGTGACTGACCGGTCGTTCTTATAACGGCAATAACATCGGCTCCCTGCCTTGCAGCTGCCTCTGCCTGTACTACATCTTCAAATATGTTTCCCGTAGCGACAATTACATACAAATAAGGTTTAGGTCCCTCACCAATAACTTTCAGATACTCCTCCCTACGTGCCCTTCTTGCCTTTATCCGCTCAATGCTTCCGTTTATAACAGGGTCGATGATTGAATCTATCTCGTTTTTGGCAACAATTGGCAATTTTGTAATATCAATTGAACCATCAGAAATTTTTTCCGCCACCTGTTGTGGAGAAAGACCGGTATTCACCATTGTATTAGCAATATAGAATAAAGCTCCCTGATTCAATACCCCCTTTCTTTTTAATTCGTCAACAACGATATTTGGAAGGGGCACCTGATTTTCATCTGTACCATCAATTCCCATCAGACGGCATAGTGTCCTCTCGACAGCTACTGTAGTGTAATTGACAACAAAGCCCTGAACATCGTCCGCTATGCTTTTTGACAGCATCCTTGCATGTTCCACTCGTTTAAAATCCAGTCCTAACTTACTTTGCATTTTGCTCAACTTTATTTGATGTGTTTTTCATTATAATCATTTCTGCTTCATCAATCCATTCTTTATCAACATCAAGAGCCCTTGCTATCTGCAGTGCTTCATGTGGTGCCGTTGTATTTGAATCTTCTGTAAGCATATAGTTCATAGCACCATTTTCATACCCTTTAACTCTCAATCTTTTGCATGAGTCAAATTTAATATTGTAATGTGTAGTGAGAATTGTCCGTACATTTTTTAGTGAAAGTATTCCTATAAGTGACTCCACTAAAGCCGTTCCTTCAGTGGGATTTGTCGTTCTTGCCGGTTCGTCAATAAGTGCAAGAATGTTTTTTCCACTTCTTGAAGATTTTATCAGATTGTCAATTCTTGCCATCTCAGCTGCAAATGACGACAAACCTTTGAAAATACTCTGTTCGTCACCAATACAGAAGTGAATATCGCTGACAGGCACAATAACGGCCCTATTTGAAGGTATTCCGAATCCAAACTGATAAAGATACTGCGATAATGCCAGGGTCTTCAAAACAACTGTTTTTCCTCCCATATTGGCTCCGGTAATCAAAACGGGTTTTCCAGCCTCAAAGGAAATATCCACGTTTTGAAACACTCTTCCCTCTTTTGCAATTATCTCTTTTACTTCTGGGTTAAAAAGACCTGTATATGAGGTGATTTCCTTGCCGTGTTCCGGTATACAAAGGCCTAACTCTTTAATTTGCACAGACTTTGCAATCAGAACATCTATTTTGCAAAGCGTAGTCAAAGCATTCCTTAACAGATTAACAGAGTTCTCAAGTTCCTTGCAAAGCTCTCTTCTTATTTTTTCCTCTATCAGTATCGATTTTTGCTGCAGATCTATGTTGTATGACGTACTTTTTCTAATCTCTTGTCTGATGAGAGAGAGCTCATCTGAATATTTATCGTATATGTGGAAAGAAGTAATTTTCTGATTTTCAGGATCAAGTAACGACACAATATTAGAAAGGGTGTCGAATTCAATAGTTTTTACAAATGTCCCCTCAAAAAGCTTCTTTATATCTTCATATAATAGTGCCAGTCCCTTAATCTCAAACAACTCAATATCATCCAGGACAACTCCTCCGGACAGTCTCGATAAAGTTCCGTTTATGTCTCTGAGAGAGGTGAGCCTGGCCTGTATATTCAATACAGTATAAGTGAATTTTTCCTTTGCGGCGAATATATTGTAAAACTCATCAAGCTCTTTATAATTGTTCGATATCTCCTTTAATGTATGAGGCATAACTGTCTCCAGCAACATTTGTCTGGAAGCAGATGACTGTAGAGAAAGATTTTCGAAAAAAAATCTAAACCCACCAGGTGTATCCAAAATTGTCCTAAGCCTCATAACTGTTCTTAATTATATCATAAACCGGTGAACCAATTACACTTGAGAGATCGTAACATAGCCTTTCAGAATCGAGTACAATACCGTTAGGAGCAACAGGATTAACACAGACAGCTATTAGATTGCTTCTATGCAATACCCCTATCTTCCCTCCCCGTTTTACAAACAACCTGAATGAGTTCTGCGACAAGAATATTTTTGAGAAATCCCTGACAATTAACTCTGCATCATTGGCAATAAGTTTCTCTCCTAAATGATTTAGAAATCTGTCGGTTAAAGCTCCTGTAAGATACAGAGCCCTGGCTTCTCCAAGCAACTCTTCATCTGCTTTGGTTATTTCCATTGCAGATGATATCTTAAGTTCATTCAGCTCGCCACTCTCTCCTACTCTCCATATACCTCTTTCAATATCTCTAAGTTTCTCCAAAACAGGATTTTCTGTTAAGGACAGTCTTATAAGATCCACAGCATATGCACTCTTGCTTACCAATGTGCCAATATTGGCCGAAAGTGCCGCACCTGTAGTTAAAATGACTGACCTGCTTATAGCCGGTGAAGCAAGGCTCATACGAGACAGGGCACCGTCAATTATACACAAGTCTACCTTATGTTTCTGGCAAACATCATCCATCCACCTTCTCATTCCAGCCGTAGCTGAAGGTCCAGAGAGCAAAACCTTTCCCTGAGTCAATGCCCGGGCAGTGATAATTCTTCCTAAAGAACCGCTCTCTTTACTAATATCAAGAACCTCCGAGATAATCTCTCTCTTTTTGTAATGCTTCTCACTTGTGGCGAACAACATACCCTCTCGCAGAAATATCTCTGGTTTGGCAGTTCCTGTAACCTGATCAACTCTCTCACCATCAATACCTATTGAACTTATCGCAACCTTTATCCTATCTAGTGGAACCCTTTTGATCAGATAACTGAGACACTCTGTTTTTCCGGTATTCTTTTCCAGACCTATTATAGAAACACTGCTGTAATTAAGAAGATTCTCAATAAATGGCATTTAAAAGTTATTTTTTATGCGACCTCAATTTACGCATCAATTTTTCTGGTTCAATAGCCAGTCTCTGTCCTTGCAACAAAGACGCAACCCCTTCTACATCAGCATTCTCTCTACACTCCTTACAATCACACTTATTCTGATAATCCATAGGTTCGGTATAAGTTGTAATAACTCCTTCGAAATTTCTTAGCACAACTCTTCCGGGGGACTGTGAAATCACATAAGTTGGCATTACCGGAGTCTTTCCACCACCTCCCGGTGCGTCAACAACAAATGTTGGTACGGCATATCCCGATGTGTGTCCTCTCAATCCTTCAATAATTTCAATACCTTTAGAAACAGGTGTCCTGAAGTGTTCTAATCCCATGGAAAGATCACATTGATAAATGTAATAAGGTCTTACCCTTATTCTTACCAGTTGATGAACCAATCTCCTCATAATATTGACACAATCGTTTACACCTCTCAGTAAAACAGATTGATTTCCAAGCGGTATACCAGCGTTTGCAAGCTTTTCACATGCTGCAGACGCTTCAGGTGTAATCTCATTTGGGTGGTTGAAATGGGTGTTGAGCCAAATAGGATGATACTGTTTAAGCATTTCAACCAACTTGTCTGTTATTCTCTGAGGACATACAACAGGAGTTCTGGAGCCAATTCTGATTATCTCCACATGCGGAATGGCCCTCAGTCTTTTAATAATTGATTCAAGCTTAGCATCTGATACCATAAGAGCATCACCTCCCGATAACAGAACGTCCCTTACCCTTGGTGTAGCTGCTATGTAGTCAATTGCCTTCTGAATATTGTCAACCGGCGATTCATCGTCCTTCTGACCGGCAAATCTCCTTCTGGTACAATGACGGCAATACATTGAACACATATCTGTAATGAGCAAAAGAACTCTGTCCGGATATCTGTGCGTCAGCCCCGGTACAGGAGAGTCCTCGTCCTCGTGAAGAGGGTCAAGAAGATCAGCAGCAGACTGATGAGTCTCCGCTCCTGTTGGTATTGCTTGTTTTCTTATAGGGCAATTAGGATTCTCCGGATCTATAAGACTGATATAGTATGGCGTGATGGCCATCCTGAGAGTAGCCAGAGATGTCTTAACACCCTCTTCTTCCTCAGGAGTAAGTACTATACATTTCTTCAACTGATCTAGTGTCTCAATCCTGTTCTTAACCTGCCACTTCCAGTCGTTCCATTGCTCATCTGTAGCATCAGGAAATAATATCTTTCTTCTGTTTTCTGTCATAATCTAAACATATAATTTTTCAAAAAGCTCCCTGATAGGCTTCGATTCACGTATAATATTAAGAGTCAGGTTAGCATGCCCTTTGGCATAGCCATTTCCAACTATTAGATTTATGTCCTTTCCCACTCCTTCGGCTCCTAACGCCGCTTTTGTAAAGCTTGTTGCCATTGAGAAGAAATAGACACACCCCTGTCCTTTTGTAATTAATATTGAGGTCATCTCAGTTGAGGGAACATTTACGTTGTTGACAGTTACGTCACATCCTCTGCCACCTGTAACAGCCATTACCTTTTCATAAACATCCATCACATTTGTGGCATCCGCTACAATAACGTCTGTTGCAAGATTCATGTCAATGATACGTTGAGCATTCTCTTTTGAATACTCGACAACGATCACCTTACCCGATGGCCCTGCATTCTGCATAGCCTGATAACAACAGAGAATTCCGGATTTTCCTCCACCACCTATAATACATACAATGTCGCCCTCTGTGACTAGTCTGTCCACCTGAGCCGGAGCACCTGCAACATCAAGAGCAGCAAGGGCAAGCTTCTCAGGTATGTCATCGGGCAGAACTGCAAAAAGGCCGCTTTCAAACAATATTGCCTGTGCATCTACATCCACCTGGTCCGATGCTGGAGATAGTTTCTTAATAGAATTAATCTTTAGGGGCGTCAGCGAAAGAGAGACAAGAGTTGCTATCCTGTCCCCTACCTTTAGCTTGTTTGCAGGAAAATTCCTGCCTATCTCCCTGACGGTTCCAATAAGCATTCCTCCTGAACCGGTCACAGGGTTCTGCATCTTTCCCCTCTCATCCACAATTGAGAGAATCATCTCTTTCATCTTTTCTGCATCAGAGCCACAAGCTTTTTTTATCTGAGTATAAGAGGCAGAATCTATATTTAAGGTAGATACGTCAATAAGTACCTCATTATCATATATAGAGACAGAATTGTCCAGCTTATGGGCCGGCTGTGGCAAGGTACCTTTTGGAGAGACCACTCTATGTGTTCCGTATCTGCAAGCTACTGTCATATAGTATTTTTACTATGCGTAAAGTTCTGTAAATATCTTTCTTAATTTATCGCTTTCACGTAACAGTTCAAGTGTTATTTCTGCATGGCCCTTAGTGTAACCATTTCCTACTATCATAGTAACGTCGCTGCCAACTCCCTCTGCTCCAAGTGCTGCTTTTGTAAAACTGGTGGCCATTGAGAAGAAATAGACAACTCCGGTATCCTTTGTACAAAGAATACTTGTCATCTCAGTGTCAGTTATATTTACATTATTGATAGTTACGTCGCACATTTGTCCCTTTGTAAGCTCTTCAATTTTCTCAAGTATCGAAACAGGCTGAGTAGCATCCGCAGAGAATACATAGTCGCAGAAACCAAGGTCTTGAAGTCTTTTTGTGCTCTTTTCACTATGACACAGGCCAATAACCTTTCCTGTAACTCCGGCACGTTTTTTTGCCTCATAACAACACAACATTCCAGATTTGCCACCGGCTCCAATAATAAGTACAGTGTCTCCGGGTTTCACAAGTTTTGCTGTCTGAGCAGGTGCCCCGGCAACGTCCAATGCAGATAGAGCAAGGTTTGCAGGCATGTCGTCAGGTATTTTTGCATATATACCGCTCTCAAAAAGAATGGCTTTACCGTCAATGTCAACCTGGTCAATATCTGAACGAATATCTTTAATTTTGTCAATTCTTAATGGGGTAAGCGAAAGCGATACAAGAGTTGCAATCTTATCGCCTACCTTTAGATCTGTTTTGCCAATAAGAGCATCACCAATTTTCTCTACTGTTCCAAGAAGCATTCCACCAGATCCTGTAACAGGATTTCTGTGTTTTCCCTGAGATGCAACAATACCAAGCATGATTTCAGCAATTTTTGCCTTATCCCCTTTTGCTTGCTCTTCAATTTGTGTAAAACTGGCTGAGTCAATATTCAGTGTCTGAACATCAATCAAGATCTCGTTATCGTAGATCTCGTCCATGTTATTGTCAATTTTGTTGGCTGGTTGCGGAAGAACTCCTTTTGGCTCTATCACTCTGTGAATGCCGTATTTGTTACCCTTTTTCATTGTGCTGAAGTATGTATTTAATTAATTTATATAAATGCTTATTATCTTGGCTTAAGACCAAGTATCTGACGTGCCTCTGTTGGTGTGGCTATATCTCTGCCCAGTTCTTTGGCGAATCTTACAACTTTGGCAACAAGTTCTCCGTTTGATTTTGCCAGAACTCCCTTTGACAGGAATACATTGTCCTCAAAACCAACCCGAACGTGACCTCCTTCAATTATAGAGGCAACAGCAAGTGGAAATTCGTATCTCCCTACCCCGGCCACAGTATAGGTGGCATCAGAAGGAATACTACCCTTCAGGAATGTAAAGTCTCTCAATTCTCCTGAGATTCCGCCATTCACCCCCATCACAAAGTCAAAATGCATCGGTTTCTGTATGAAGCCCTTCTTATGAAGCCTCAAAGCCATATCAATCATACTTTTGTCAAACACCTCAAGCTCCGGTTTAATTCCGCGCTCTATCATCTTCTGACCAAAGTACTTGATTGTATTTTCCGTATTTTCAAAAATGTCATCTCCTCCAAAATTGAGGGTCCCGCAGTCGAGGGTGGCCATTTCCGGAGATAGTTCAGTAGGCTGCAGTCTCTCATCATTTGTCATTCCTACGGCACCACCTGTTGAAGGCTGAATAATTACATCTGGACAAACATTGTAGATTGCATCCATAACCTCTTTAAACCTGGCCTTGTCTTGTGTCGGGATACCATCGTCATAACGCACATGCAAATGGATGATGCTTGCACCTGCATCATATGCCGACTTTGCTTCTCTTACACACTCTTCAACTGTGTAGGGAACTGCCGGATTATGCTCTTTTAATACCTCTGCTCCGCATATAGCGGCTGTAATTATAAGTTTTTCCATAGCTATTCAGATTATTTTCTTTGACAACTTTTTGGAGTTACACAAGTCCCGCTTGCTTTACATACAATAATCGGTTCCTCAAGAATATCTGCGGCAGAAGGAGAAATGTCAGGTCTTGGAACTATGACTTTTTTTGCAACAAACTCCATTTTTCTGGAACTGTTGCCGACTGATACTATCTCTCCGGATGCTTCAATGTAGTCGCCCGCATAAACAGGAGCTATGAACTCAACATTATCGTAGGCTTTGAAGAGACCCTCATCACCATCATGCTGAATTAGTAATTCCGTAGCAACATCACCAAAAAGTTGAAGCATTTTGGCTCCATCCACAAGGTTCCCGCCATAATGAGCATCGTGTGAGCTCATTCTGACTCTTATTAAAGCAGTCTTAGACATAGTAAAGATTTATTTAGTTAGTATATAATCCACCAAAATTGCAGGAGTGTGCACATCTTCCGGTTTTATTGTTCCGGTTTCTACAAGTTCCTCTGTTTCCACTATAACCGTTTCTGCAGCCATAGCCATAATAGGATTGAAGTTCTTTGTATTTCCTTTGTAATAGAGGTTACCCATTTTATCAGAAACTGATGCTCCTATAAACGCAATATGTGCCCTTAGCGGCGTTTCTAGAATAAAATCCTTCCCGTCCACATTAATAATCCTTTTATTCTCAGCAACTATAGTTCCCAAGCCTGTAGGAGTGAGTACTCCGCCTAAACCTGCACCGAATGCCCTTATTCTCTCTATGAGAGTACCCTGGGGGCAAAATTCTATCTCCAGGTCTTGTGAATTCATAAGATCTATTGCTACAGGATTTGACCCTACATATGATGTAATCAATTTAACGACCTGACGGTTTGCTATGAGTTTGCCCATGCCCTTATCAGGATATGCACCATCATTGCAGATGATTGTCAGGTTTTTAATACCAGACAATGCTAAAGCATCCATTATTGTGTTGGGTCCACCTGATGTAAGAAACCCACCAATCATCAAAGTCATGCCATCTTTAACTTTGCTGACAGCATCATCCACAGAGATTATTTTGTTCATTAATAAAGTTCTGTTTGTCCTGATTTGAATAGTTTTTGCTGTATTTGTCACATGAATAAAGCATGTCATAGGCAATATAATTGTTCTTCCACAGTTGGTATGATTCTATAATCTTCCGGTCTATTACCTCTGCTAAAGATTTGAATCTCTCATTCTTTTCCAGTATTGAACATGCATGAATCTCCTCATGGGATAATGGCTTGCAAAAATTCAGATGAATATTACCCTTAAACTGCATTATACCAGTAAGAATACTATTCAGATCCTCACCGGGATTTTTAATGTATTTTCTTCTGCGGGAAACATACAACTCCTTACTTTTAAGAAGGTCGCACGGTTCGAATTCGTAGGAAATAGATATAGGAACAATTGACAACTCCTCAAAATCTTTTACAAAATCACCCTCGCCACTCAGTTCTAGCATCTTCATCAAGCCTTGTTCTGTAAGATCCATACCATCTTTGGTCCGGCCATTTCGTTGGGCAATCCATACTGAACTTTGATCCATAGATACCCGTTGTCTGATATATTGGGATAAAATTAGTGAAGAATTATATAATTCGCGGGCATTTACATTTCTGACTACCCTTATCATCTTATTTGACCTGGCTATGTCTTCAATAAAAGAGTCCGTAATAAGATTATCTCCAACGGCCATTTCTGACGTCTGGATATCATTCATGCAAAAAATGATCTGAATGATACTAGAATCCAGAAGAATATCCCGATGATTGGATATGAGCAGGTGTTTTTTGCTGTTTTTAAGCTGATCCAAACCTGCATATGACAATGTTTTTGTTGTATCCGAAATAATCTTCTTAATGGCAGAGAACATGACAAGAGATTGAAATTCATCTACACTCTTTAATGTGGCTATAAAATGCCCTATCTCTTCCGGTTTTTTATCCGGAAACAAATATGCAGATATTGAAGATAACAGAGGATGTCTGGCTATCCTGCTTAACGCAGGGCCAATCTCGTCTTCTATATAAGGCCTTATATCCTGAAATTTATCATTGACCATTGCAATCTTTTTAAAAGTTAAAGTTAAATAATATAATTCCTATTAAACAAGTTTTCTGATAAAGCTGTCGGAAACAGGGATTAAAATTGACAACAATAATGAAGCCAGCATCATGAAAACGGGCAAAGAACCAAGAGTCAATGCTACAATAATTGCATAGTAAAACGGAACTAACAGCAATATAATCAGAATACAAGCAATCAGATACATAAACCTGGTTTTGGTAAGTATACTGAATAGCATGGCAACTATCGACAAAAACACCGGAAAAAGAAAAAAGAAATTTTCCCCGATAAAAAAATACAATAGGGTAGACAGTAAAAACTGAATGAAAACACTGCCGGTGATAGCTTCAATCTGAGTGAATCTTTGCCTGCCTGTTTTAAAGATATAAATTCTCCATATAATTAAAGATAAGGCAACAAAGGCGACTATCATTATTACTGAGTCAAACTTCACATACGGTAAATTAACCAGATTATATTTCTGACCGGTAAGCAAGGCAGACAAATAGGCAATACAAAAACCGGCAAATGATGCAAGAACCGAGATTATCAATACGAATGATACAGATCTTAATATACCTTTATGACTAGCTCTCTTGCTTTTCAGAAGATAGTAAGCAGTAATGCACAGAATGATTAATATCAGGACATTGATAATGAAGTAAAGATTCCTTGAAAAGCAGACAAGTCCAATAGCCGGTATTGTTAGGAATACAGCCTCATCTTCTGAAACCAAACTTTCAGTATTGCTATAGGTAACATCTGTCAGATACTTAAATATCACTGGTTCTATCTGATCACCATAATGTTGTATAGAGCGAAGAGAGATATTGCTGAAGTTATCCAATTCAGTATGGTAATACTTTAAGTTGTCAATTACTGAAAAATTCATTCCCGGGTATGAATTCTTAAGCAGGGCGAAATCTGTGGAATTAGGTAAAATACTGTATACCGCTGTAGTAACAGAATAGGTAAATGGATGATTGGCAGATTTGTAGAGTTCCATGACCGCCCTGTTATTTGGAGATGTTTCAAAAAGCAAAGCAGGCCCCCTCACTCCTCTTGCTTCAAGATTAATCACAAAACCCACATTTTTGAAAATTTCCGGATTTTGCTCCAGAGCTTTTCTTATACCATCCAAATCAGATTCTTCTGAATCTGTAAACAAAACCTTTATACCCTGCTTCCAGTTATCTCTGTATATCATTGCCAGTCTTACAGATTCAAGAATCACTCCTAAGCCGTAGCCATCATCTGCGGCACCATATGAATAGACATATTTGTCCAGAACTTTTTTCCTGAATCTAGAATCGAGGTGTGCAATGAGTAACAGATATGAGGACGCTTCACCTGACGGAGGATCGATTATTGAATATAAATTTGAAATCTTAATTTTTGTATTCAATCTGGAAGTTATTGAATCATAGAAATAATAAGAGGAAGTGATTCCCATACTATCCAGTCTCTGTGCGAGATAATCTCTTACTCTATCCCTCGCAGCCGGGTGTTCTATAGAGTGAGGCTCACTACTGATAATCTTAATATCATCAGCTACTCTTGTAGCAGAGAATTTAAATTCGTCCTTAACATTGTAAACGTATGGTCTCCAATAATAACTTAAACCAAAGGCAAAGGTTATACCTGTCAAGACGATAGATATCAACAATCTATGTCTTTGCATCAGGCTTCCAGATTGTATTTATTGAAAATATTTCTACCCTCAGGAGTATAAGCAAAATCTATCTTCTCCTTATATGCCTCCTCCACTTTTGATCTGACAAGTTTCATTGTTGAGTTTATCATTCTGTTCTGTTCAGTGAATGGATCCTTTGACAGTATGAATGAAGCAGGGAGCCATCTTTCAGGGAAAAGTCCGGAATACTCACCTTTTCCTTTGTACTTATCAATTTCTGCAGCAATTGCCTTAATAAGCTCATCCTTAGTCAATGTCGTGCTTTTGTCAACAACAATAATTGCAATTGTATATGGTGATTGATTATTATGTAGCATGATCTGCTGGATAAGCTTCGATTGAGTAACCATGGTCTCTTCAATCTCCTCCGGAGAGTACTTTTCTCCGTCACTTCCAATTAAAAGTGATTTGAAGCGTCCCTGAACATAAAGGAAACCATCTTTATCCATATAACCAAGGTCCCCTGTATACAGCCATCCATCTTTTATAGTTTCTATGGTTGCCTTAGGATTTTTCCAGTAACCTGCCATTACATTCTCTCCTTTAACAACTATTTCTCCGGCCTCTCCTGTTCCAAGAATATTTCCCTCGTTATCCATTATTCTTATTTCCATTGGTTTAACCAAGATCCCCGATGATCCAAGTTTATGTCTGGCAGGGGTGTTTGTCGAGATCACGGGAGTCGCCTCAGAGAGGCCATATCCCTGAAACATAGGAATGCCAATTGCATAGTAGAATTTTTGAAGCTCTTTGTCTAGAAGAGCTCCTCCCCCAACAAAAAACTCAAGTTCTCCCCCCATGGCAAGTCTCACCTTAGAGAATAAAATCTTATCAAACAATGCTTTCAAAGGATACAACAGGAAAGTCCAACCCGAACCTCTGTTCCAACCGTCCTTATTGTAAGTAATCGCAATGCAAAGAGCCAGATTGAAAAGTGATTCAGTAAATTTCCCCTTTGATTTCACCGAAAGTTCAATGTTTTTCTTGAAATTTTTGGCAAGAGCTGGTACCGACAATAAAATATTGGGTTTAATTTCTTGAATGTTTATTGGTATATTCTTCAAAGTCTCTATACCTGTCTTTCCCGGCTGCACTGTAGCAACAATTGCTCCTCTTGATATCATTATATAAAAACCTACGACATGTGCGAAGCAATGGTCCAGAGGCAATATTATCAGGTTTTTGTATTTTGGAGGGATATCCATGCAAGAGAGTGCCTGTTCTACATTTGCTGTATAATTTCTGTGAGTAAGTATGACTCCTTTTGGATCTGCAGTTGTTCCTGAAGTATAAGTTATTGTGGCATAGTCATCGTTTTGAACCGATCTGCCCAGCTCTCGAAATTGCGTCAGATTGTTCTCCATATAACTTTTTCCCATTTCCATAACATCTTCGTAGTATATCTCCCTGTCCTGATACTCATTCAATTTGTCAAAAACAATAATATGCTTTACTAATGGAAGTTTTTCCTTGATAACCCTTATTTTGTTCAACTGCCTCTCCGAAACCATCAACAGTGTAACATCGGCATGAATCAGCCTGAACAACAGGTCTGAGCTCTCTTCAAGCTTGATTGACAAAGGAACGTTAACTCCAGCGGCATAGAATATGGCCAGTTCTCCTATTATCCATAAATTGCGCCCTTCAGAAAGGATAGAAGCATTGCTCTTTTTCTCAAATCCCAGTGAACAAAGCCCTGCGCCGAATTGTTCTGCTAGTACTTTAGTTTGAGAATAAGTTGTAGGTTTGTAATCCTTATTTTCTTTCTCAAGCAGAAATGTATAATCGGAGTACTTTGCGACTGACTCCTCAAACAGGTCAATAAGTGTTCTTTTCATAATGGTAAGGTTTTTAGTAAAGCAAATTTAGTTAAATAAATGTTTAATACTTGTTCTCCATATTTAAAATTACTTGCCGGCAAGGGGGTGGAATGGAATGGTTCTCTTAGCGAAGAACTCCTGGAGAAAGCCGTTAAAGAAGACAAACTGATATTCCAACACATTGGTTATGTTAGTAATATGCATATAAGAGAGAGCTCTGTTAAACTCTTCAGCGATCCAAGAGTAATAGAAATTTTGAATAAAAATTTCATATGTATTGCAGAAGATAAGGAGGACAGACCGGAATCTTTCCTAATAGCCCTAGATCTTCTGTTTCTTAATCAGGACTTCTCATATGGCCCCATGAATATGTTTATAATGCCTGACAGAAAGCCTATTATATGCTTTTCTGAATGTGACACAGATTGTTTTCTAGAGATTGCAAACAGCATTATTCTTGCAAAGGAGGAGAAAAAGGATTTGTTGATTCAACTTTCGGAAGAGTTGAGCAAAAGAGCAAAAAATACAGGAATAATTACTGAAAAAGGGTCCGAAACAAAACTGGACCAGGATATTCTGACGAAATATGTACAACATTGGTACAAGGGCATGTTTGAAACCGATTTCATATATAGATTAAAGCCTTTCACACCCAATCCCAGCAGTCTGATTACCATTGTAGAATATTTAAAGTACTTCCCAAATGAGAAGATGTCTCTCAAAATTGAATCTCTTCTTGATCATCTGCAGTTTTCGGCAATATTTGATCCGATAGATGGTGGATTTTTCAGACAAGCTGCTGACTACTCTTGCGAGAAGGCATATTATGAAAAAAATCTTGAGGAAAACAGTCAGTTTATGATTTTATATGCGTTGGCATACAAACATTTTAAAAAGGAATCATATAAAGAGACAACCTTTAAGGTTTATCAGTTTCTAAAAAACAAACTATATAATGGCAAAGGCGGATATCATAACAGTTCTACACTTGTAACACCATCAGATGACTCGTCCTATTACCTGTATTCATTGAATGAATTGTCAATACTGTTTCCCGTTCGTTTTAAGGATATTGCACTAGCTCTTGGTATGGATCTGACAAAAAACAGACTTGAAAAGCAAATCCCTGTAAGAACAGAAGAGTGCTTTAGTATGATAACTGAAGATGAATTTGATTTGTTGAGAAACCGGAGGGGTGAACACAGAGGCCATTTTGTTGACAAAAGAGAAATCACATCTCATAATTCTCAATTAGTAAGAGCGTTGGCGATATCATCTAAACTGTTGGATAATCAGCAAATGTACGAAGAGGCCGTTGAAACACTCAACTACTTGCTTAACAATAATATAAACTCAGCAGGAAAACTTTTTAGATATACATGCTGCCAGCAAAGGTCGCTTTTAGGGTATCTGTCAGACTATTCAAACTTCATAGACGCTTCTCTTGAGCTATATAAAGCACAGGGTGAAAGGATTTATTTCGATATAGCTGAGAAGTATCTTAATATTGTTATGGATTATTTCTACAAGCCAGAAAATGGAATGTTCAGTAAATCTGAAATAAGTCTGCAAAGCGAAACCATACCTTTTAAAAGAGAGTCAAATATTGATGTCATAAGACCTTCTGCAAACTCGATAATGGCCGGTAACATGTTATCTTTCTATGAAATAACAGGGAAAAAAGAGTACTTGAAGATTGCTGAGAAACAAATAAACAATATTGTTCCCAACCTTCTCTCGTCTGGTCCCATGCTTTCGAGCTGGGCTCAAAAGATATTATATCTGATAAAATTATCTGAATAGGATCGAACTGTCTCCATAGCTAAGAAATCTGAAATCATTTGCGAGAGAGTAGTCATAAACCCTTCTCCAATCTTCTCCAATAAATGCAGAAATCAACAGTAAAAGAGTGCTTTTTGGTTGGTGAAAATTTGTGATGAGAACATCCACTATCCTGAATTTGAAATTTGGAACTATAATTATCATTGTTCGTGTGTCAATAGTGCTTTTTCCGTTGCTTTTCATCCACTCCATCAACGCCTTAAGTGATTCCTCGAGTGTGTATTTGTATTCTCTGTCATACGGTTCCCACTGGGATACCGATGAGGGATCCCCTGATTCAATACAATGTATACCAAGATAATACAACGACTCAAGACACCTCGCAGAGGTAGTACCCACTGCTATCACCCTCTTTTTATTATGGTTCAGCAATTTTATCAACAGCTCTTCTGAGACTGAAAAAGGCTCTGAATGCATATTGTGGTCCTTAATAAGCTCCGATTTTACCGGAAGGAACGTTCCGGCACCTACATGCAGACATAGCTCACCCTTGTCAATCCCTTTATTTTCAATTTTCTTTATTACTTCGTTGGTAAAATGCAGACCTGCCGTTGGCGCAGCTACAGAACCTCTGTGTCTGGCATACAGTGTTTGATATCTTTCTGTATCAGCTGCTTCCGCATCTCTTTTCAGATAAGGGGGAATAGGAACCCTTCCGCAATGTTCCATAAGCTCAGAAAAAGGAATACCTGACTTCCACGTGAACTCAATTATGAATTTGTCTTCAATCTTATTCAGTATTTTTGCTTTGAACTGGTAATCAGCAAGCTCTTTATCTCCATGCTCGTTAAATAATACATGGCCATTTTTCCATTTTTTACTGTTTCCAACAACACAAAGCCAGCTGCAACTTTCTGTTGCTGCAAATGAAGTGTTATATTCCACAGGAAAATGAGGTTCAAGACAAAAAATCTCGATGTTAGCTCCGCTATCTTTTTTAAATAGTAGACGGGCAGGTACCACTTTGGAATTGTTGAAGATCATTAAAGAGTCTTCCGGCAATAACTCAACGAGATTCGAAAATTTTGACTCAGATATCTCTCTGTTCTTAAATATTAAAATCTTAGAGTCATCTCTGTTCTGCAGGGGATACTTTGCTATTTTATCTTCAGGAAGGACATAGGAAAAATCACTTATTCTTATTTCAGGCTCCACAATCAATTATTTTTTGCAAAACTATACATTTATACCATTAATAGAAAATAATTAAAATTTGAATATTTGTTTACAAATGTAGTTCTCGATAGTAAACATTAATGTTTACTTATGTATACTTAACCCATCATTATTTAGTATAAACACTACTCTTTTTGTTTATAAGTTTAATCCTATTTAAATGAGCATCTATGTACTTTTTATTATGCTAGATACCAGTGTTTTATGCGCTTTATTAGTAGTAGTAATATATATAAATATCTACAATTTAACCCAAATAGAGATAAATTGCAGATAAAAACGGGTATATATTCTTTTATAATCTTATTTACGAGCTATTTATGTAATTTATATTTAGCATTACTTATAGTAATTGACAACTATTCATTATCTTATATAATTCCATGTCAGAAACAGTATTCAGCCTATATTAACTATTCTCCCGTTACATATGTAAATTTCACAAACATTACATCTGTAACCATATAATTGATTACATTTGTAGAACTATTAGTTTACAATTATGAAAGACCGTTTACAGCAATTTTTAACCCTTGAGCAACTGTCTCCGGCAAGATTGTCGGAGATAATTGGCATTCAACGTTCAGGTTTGTCCCATATCCTATCTGGAAGAAACAAACCAGGTTTTGAATTTATTCAGAAACTACTGATGAAGTTCCCCGCCGTAAATGCTGAATGGCTCATTACAGGCAAAGGAAAAATGTATAAAGAGCAATCTTCATTCACACCAGACCTAAAACAAGAGGTATTAGCAACACCTCAAATTTCTGATTATACTCTTTTTAGCCCAGAAATTAAAAAACCTGAACCTCCTGAGAATCTCGTAAAAGAAATTCCAGACACAGATGATGGCAAAAAAAGGATTCTTAAGAAGATGATTTTCGTATACTCCGACAACTCTTTCTCCGAGTACTTTCCTGCCAAAGATTAAATTCTTGTCGATTAATTTCTACCTTTGCGGAAATTCTTTAATAAAATGTTTAAACTGATTAAGCCAATACTATTCGCATTTTATCCTGAGACAATTCACAGAATAATTTTGAATCTTCTTCTTTTTCTCAGATATATTCCGTTTTCAGGAGCTATTCTAAGACTTTTCTATACATATAAAAGAGATAATCTTGAACGAGAGGTGTTCGGGCTGAGATTTGAAAACCCTGTCGGGCTGGCTGCCGGTTTCGATAAGAATGGACAGATTTACAATGACCTTGCAAATTTTGGTTTTGGCTTTATAGAAATTGGTTCACTTACACCAAATGAACAAATGGGAAATCCAAAACCCCGATGTTTCAGGCTTTTAGAAGACAATGCAATTATTAACAGAATGGGTATAAATAACAGAGGAATAAAGTATGCTGTTAAATCCATTAAAAAGAGAAAGCCCAAAGTTGTTATAGGTGGCAATATCAGCAAAAGTACATCTTGTCCCAATGAGCAGGCACCTGTTGATTACGAAAGGTCTTTTGCCCAACTTTATGATTTTGTAGATTATTTTACAATTAACGTCTCTTGCCCGAATGTGAAGGGTCTTACTAAATTACAGGATATCACTTCGCTGGCAGAGATAGTGGATAAGCTTACCACTCTCAGAAAATATTATGACGAATACCGTCCAATACTCCTGAAGATTTCTCCGGATCTGACTTATGAACAGATGGACGAAATAATTGAGCTGATTTTGGTTTCCGGTCTTGACGGGATTGTTGCAACAAATACCACAACCAAAAGGGAAAACCTCAAATCTTCAAAAGAACTGGTTGACTCAATAGGTGATGGTGGACTAAGCGGGGCCCCTTTATTCGAAAGAAGTCTGGAGGTTATCAAGTATATCAATAAAAAAACAGGAGGAGAATTACCAATAATAGGAGTTGGAGGCATTATGTCTCCCGATCAGGCTAAACAAATGCTTGATGCTGGTGCATCTCTTGTTCAGATTTACACCGGATTCATATACACCGGGCCGGGTCTGGTCAGATCTATACTTAAAAAGATTTCAAAATAACTGTCCACATGTTGAATGCTACCATTTGCACTATTGGTGATGAGATTCTCATAGGCCAGATTATTGATACCAATTCATCCTTCGTTTCAAAAGAATTAAACAAAATTGGAGTTAAGGTTGACTTTATGATTTCAGTATCTGATAAGGAAACAGATATCATTTCAAATCTTAAGAGATGTATAAATATTTCAGATATTGTAATAGTTACGGGAGGACTCGGCCCCACTAAAGACGACATTACTAAAGCAGCTCTTGCAAAGTTGAGCGGCTGCACGGAATTCCGATATGACATTGAACAACTTGAAATTATTGAAGCTCTTTGTAAAAAAAGAGGGCTCGAATTATCCGATCTGAACCGTGATCAGGCACTTGTCCCTGTAAGTTGTACCGTTTTGAAAAATACCCTTGGAACTGCACCGGGAATGATGTTTTCGATATCGAAAAATGAAGGTACCACTCCAAGTCTGTTATTTTCGCTCCCCGGTGTCCCATACGAAATGGCGGCTCTTATTCCTCAGGTAATTCAGAACATTGTGGATCTAAATAATACAGAGACAATTTTTCACAAAAGTCTCTCAACATTTGGGATACCGGAATCTGTTCTTGCCAGGTTGATAGAAAAATGGGAGGACGGATTGCCAGAAACTGTAAAACTGGCATACCTGCCTAATCCCCTTACCGGTGTCCGACTCAGACTTTCAATTTATGGAGGGACAAAAGATCTTGCCGATGAAATTGTAAATCCTATTATTAAAGAGCTAAAGAGCATTCTTGGAAATGCCCTGTATGGTGAAAATGAAGACACTCTTGAGCATGTCATCTCAAGACACCTTAGAAATGCATCCTGCACTATGGCAACAGCAGAATCTTGCACCGGCGGCAAAATTGCTTCCATGATAACATCGTTGCCGGGAGCGTCCGATATCTACAAAGGATCGGTGATATCTTATGACAACGATGTTAAATTTGATCTGTTAGGAGTTGATAGAAAAATTATTGAGAAATATGGTGCGGTAAGCAGTGAGTGTGTATTGGCTATGGCTTCCGGGGTGAGGAGCCTTCTAAAAGCCGATTACGCTGTAGCAGCTTCTGGTATTGCAGGACCAGACGGAGGAACTCCGGAAAAACCTGTTGGAACTATTTGGATAGCAGTAGCTGGCCCGGATTTTTGTGAAAGCAAAAGCATGACATTTAACGGTGACAGACAAAGGAATATTGACAGATTTTCTTCAGAAGCTCTTAATGCTTTAAGGTTAAAGCTTGGCATACAGCTAATATAACTACATAGTTATAATTTACAACAAGAAAGTTACAATATATGATATGTACATAACTATGAGAAAGTTGACAATTTTATTAACCATTTTAGTATTCGTTATGCAAGCTTGTGATTCAGATGTCAAAAACAGTGATAAAATCGCTCTTGAACAAGTTGATTCTCTATTTAAATCTCTCTATCCAGAGAATGAACCCGGTGCCGCAGTACTAATAATGAAAGGTGATTCCATAATTTTCGAACAAGGATACGGAATTGCAGACATGGAGAGCTCGACTCCCATTGATGGAAATACATTCTTTAATATAGCTTCTGTATCAAAACAATTTTCTGCAGTTGCAATTATGATGCTGGCAGAGGAGGGAAAGCTTTCGCTCGATGACTCTGTGAAAAAATGGTTTCCACATTTCAAGGCAGATTTTTTCAATAAAATTACAATAAGGCACCTATTGTCACATACATCAGGAATTCCTGACTCAAGGGAGAGAAGTGACAGGAAATTTGTTACTACTGCCACTGATGTTGAATCCTACTCATACCTTGAGAATTTGGACAAACTAAACTTTGAACCAGGCACTTCCTACGAATACATGAATCCTACGTTTCAATTAATGTATACGATAATTGAGAGAGCATCCGGTGTTCAATTTGACACTTTTATGAGAGACAGGATTTTTATTCCATCCGGGATGAATGAATCCACATATTTCGAAGCTGAAAAGATTATCCCTCGCATGTCACATGGATATCTCTATGATAGTTTAGCAAAGAAATACAATGAGTTTGATTACGGAGAGGAGTCTTTTTTCGCAACCAAAGCAGATGGAGGTCTGTATACATCAGTCAGAGAGTTTGCAGAGTGGGAAAAAGCTCTGAGAACCGACAAATTAATCAGTAGCAAATCAAAAAATGAAGCCCATACAGCAAAAATCAGTATTCCTGATATCCCTTATACCTCATATGGCTACGGATGGTTCATTCAAGAGAAGCCTGGTTTTCCGGTAAAAGTGTATCATACAGGTGATAACGGAGGTTATCAAATTTATGCAGGCCGATTTCCCGAAAAGAAAATTCTCTATCTCATCTTTTCTAATCGAAATGACAGAGACAGAGAACTCACTTCCAGCAAACTTGACCAAATAATTAAAAAAGCCGGTTGGCTAGATTAATTTCTTTCAAGTCTATATTGTTTTATGAATTATTGATACAGATGCTTGTGCTGTTGGCATTACTGTGACATCACAGATATTTACATGAGGAGGGGCTTTTACTATAAAAATTATTACTTCTGCTATATCTTTGGCTGTTAGAGGAGTAAAGCCTTTATATACGTTCGCTGCCTTTTCTGTGTCACCTTTGAAACGTACCTGAGAAAATTCAGTTTCTGCTGCTCCCGGGCAAACCTGGGACACTCTTATATTGTGTGCGTGCAGATCCATCATCATTCCTCTGGAGAGTGCGTCAACGGCATGTTTTGATGCACAATAAACATTTCCGTTCGGATATACAGCTTTTCCGGCAATTGACCCAATGTTGATTATCTGGCCACCTCCCCTGTTTATCATTATGTTGGAAACAATTTTGCTTACATATAGCAGCCCTTTAATATTTGTATCTATCATTCTCTCCCAATCGTCAATTGTCCCCTGGTTTATAGGACTCAACCCTACCGCCAGGCCTGCGTTATTAACCAGTAAATCTATTTTATTCCATGGCTCAGGGAGGTTTCCTAGATAGTGTTCTACCTGATTAAGTTCTCTAACATCAAAACTTAAAGGGAGAACTTTAATTCCGTGATTTTTTTCCAGTTTTGTTGCAACTGAAGTAAGTGTAGCTGTTCTCCTTCCTGTAATTATGAGATTGTATCCCTCTTTGGCCAGTAAATGGGCAGTAGCCTCTCCTATCCCTGATGTTGCTCCCGTAATTAATGCAATTTTTGTCATAATTTTAAAATTAAAAATTCAAATCCAGAATTCTAAGGAAATTACCTCCCAGAATTTTTCTTATATCACTTTCTGAATACCCTCTCTCTATTAGCTCTTTTGTAATTACTAATGCAATTTTTGTCATAATTTTAAAATTAAAAATTCAAATCCAGAATTCTAAGGAAATTACCTCCCAGAATTTTTCTTATATCACTTTCTGAATACCCTCTCTCTATTAGCTCTTTTGTAATTACTGGCATTTTTTCGACACCCTCTAAACCCTCAGGGGTCACCTCTATTCCATCAAAATCCGATCCCAATCCAACATGATTAATACCTACAAGCTTGACAACATGGTCAATATGATCTACAACCTCTTTGTACGACGGTCTTTTAATAGCAAACATCCTCTCTTTTGCTTCATCCAGCTGACTTTTATATTTTTTTGGACTCTTCTTATAGTTTTCCAAAGCCTCTTCAAAAGCATCGCTAAGTGGCCAGAACTTGTCGGCATATTCCTTATTCAAAAAAGGCGGGTAGAAGTTAATCTGGATTACTCCATCATGTTCAGCCAGATCTTTTATCATCTGGTCCGTCATGTTTCTTGGCAGGTCAGCAATTGCCCGGCAACAAGAATGTGTTGCTACCACAGGTTTTTTTGAATATTTGAGAACATCGTAGAAAGAATCATCTGAGATGTGAGATACGTCTATTACCATTCCTAGTCGGTTCATCTCTTTAACAACCTTCTTTCCAAAAGGACTTAGACCATTCCACCTCTTTTCTGTTGTTGCACAGGAGTCACAGATTTCATTATTACCCGCATGCGTAAGAGTCATATACCTAACACCCATATCATAGAACAGTCTAAGAAGGCTTAGATCTTTCTGAATTGGCAAACCATTCTCCATTCCAAAAAATATTGCTCCCAAACCTCTCTCTTTTAATTCAATTGCGTCTTCGACAGTCAATGCTATTGCCACTTTGTCAGGATTTTCATCTACCGCATCGTATGTACGGGCTATTAATTGAAGGGCTTTTCTTGTGGCTGCATCCGGTTCCATTTTGTTTGAGGTATAGATTGCGAAAAAGGCGGCATCAAGGCCACCCTCCTTCATGCGCAGAAAATCAAAATGCCCTTCTGCATTTCGCTCCCCCAGATTTGCCCCTTCAAATAATCTTAGAGGTGTATCACAATGGGAATCTAGCACAAAGGCATCCTGATGTAATTTTTTATAATTCATATTATCTCTATAATTTTTCTATAAAGATAATATATTTAGATTATCAATCTGCTTTTCTGAATGATGAAGCAGAGCTGATGTCAATATTCTTTACTGTAGGTGATCCCTTGTAGAGAATTGACGATCCGCCAGATACCTCAGCTTCTATGCTTTTTTCTACAAAAATCTTTGCAGAAGATACTCCCATGACCTCAATGGACATGTTGTCAACCTTAAAACCGAACGCATCAAACTTTGAGGCTCCTGATATCTCAACACTCATAGTCTCACATTCGCCTATTAATTTTGTATACGAAGCTCCGGAACACTCAATATCTACAGATGCTGCTTTGCCGGTGAACTCCAATTTTGTAGCTCCGCTTCCCTCAATGTTTAATTTTGCAATGTCTTGATTAATAATTGCTACCGTTGCCCCTGAAAATTCATATGAGCCATCGGTTGCCTTTCCTCTGATATTAATTGTTGATGCACCACTTACTTTTATCACTGCTACATCACTGACAATGTTAAGACCTTTGGCATTTGATGCTCCGCTTATCTGAGCATTAAAGTTTTTTGGTGAGAATACAGATGCAGTATAAAAATTTGAAGCACCGGAAAGTGTAAGAAAAGCAAGTTCATCTTTCATTGTAACTTTGGCTCTTATCGGTCCCATATTATGTTTCAGTCTTGCAGGCATTCTTGAGTTGTCAAGATTAAAAGTCAGGATCCCTTTGACTACTTTAACTTCCACATAAGGCATAATCTCTTTGTCTGCTTCCACTACTACCGACTCTGCGGCCGCTTTAATCAGTTCTATTTCGTAGATACCTCCGGCGGATATGCCGTTAAATGCATTTGCAACAAAAGATTTTGTTGTTGTTTGCGCAAACATTGTAATTCCTAAAAACAATATTGCGGCTGTTACTAGAATTTTTCTCATAATACTAATTGTTAATTTTTTTTTTAAGCTAAATATAATCATGCATAATTATTTATTTTTAAGTAATCTGGCGTACTCTTCCAGCTTATCTACACCCTCAATCCTTGGTGAATAGTAATTTTTAATCATCTCTCTCCTCTCTCCGTTCACTATACCATCCGGCAGTTGAGATTCAAATGAGACAGCTTCAAATGTCAGCTGATCCAGAGTGCTTAATACCATTGCTTTATCGTTGGGACTAAGGCTCTCCGCAATTTTCATGACACTTTCGCTCCTATCTTCAAGTATGCCTGTATAGTCGCTAATATCTAGTTTGTCTTTACTAAAGAATCTGTTTATGTTTACGATAGGAGTCAATATAAGAAACAAGGCAACTGAAGCAGCAGCAAAGTAGAACAAAATCTGTCTTTTCCTAACTGAATTATCATAACCCCTTCGTTCTTTTGCAAGTTTTAACATAAACCGTTGCTTGTGGTTTTCGGGAAGAGGTTCATTTTCGAACTCTTCTCTGAAATTATCGGTGATTTTTTTTAACTCGTCCATATCTTTTCCTCCTTATTCCTTTAGCTTCTTTGTGATTTTATCTCTTCTATAAGTCTTGCCTTTCCTCTGATATATTGCGATCTGATGGAAACTTCCTTAAGCTGAGTGATTTGTGCAATCTCCTCATAATCATATCCTTCAAAAAGATGAAGTGACAAAATAAGTCTGTATCCGGCTGCCAGATTGTTAAGGGCCCGTTTAACCTGATCAACTGTAACTCCCTTGAAATTATAGTTTTCCACTATCTCCTCATCAATCTCCTCTGCCTTTAATTCTTTGGAATTCAACATTATGCTTTCGGATTTGTATTTTCTTAACCTGTCAATAGAAAGGTTAATACAAACTCTTGTAAGCCAACTATTTCTCTCTTTTGACGACTCAAACACCATCCCCTTTCTGAAGTATGTCAGTAATGTATCGTGCATTATCTCTTCTGCATCCATTGCGTTATTAACTATACGCAAACTTGTGTAATACAGCCTTTTATGACATTCATCATAAATTACCTCTTCGTTTATCCGGTCTCTTGGACCTTTAAAATTGTAGTCGTTTATCATAAATTAACTTCTGATACTTAAACGATATCTTTTTATCTTTGTTGCATAATTAATAAATAATCAATATAAATTTATGAATAATTCTATTAACATTTTTCCTTTACCCAACAATGAACCAATTCTCAGCTACCTTAAAAAAAGTCCGGAGAGAGAGGCGCTTGACAAGGAACTAAAAAGACAAAGTTCAGAAATAATTGAAATTCCTCTAATTATTGGCGGAAAAGAAATTTACACAGGAGATACTTCAAAAATAGTGATGCCTCACAAACATTCTCACACACTTGCGATATATCATAAAGCAGGGGAGAAAGAGATCAAGATGGCAATAGAGGCTGCAAAAGAGGCGCAAAAAATATGGTCGGAGCAGAACTGGGCAACCAGGGCTTCCATACTACTGAAGGTTGCTGAACTACTTGCTACAAAGTACAGAGCAACAATAATTGCCGCTACAATGCTTGGGCAGAGTAAAAACATATATCAGGCAGAAATAGATGCAGCTTGTGAGACAATAGATTTTCTTAGGTTCAATATATCTTTTGCATCCGAGATTTACAGAACTCAGCCAATATCATCTTTCAATCAACTTAACAGAATGGAATACAGGGCATTGGAAGGATTTGTATTTTCTGTTAGTCCTTTTAACTTTACTGCAATTGCCTCCAATCTTAATATGGCTCCTGTAATGATGGGAAACACTACAATCTGGAAACCCGCATCAACTTCTGTTCTTTCTAATTACTATCTGATGAAGATATTTATAGAAGCGGGACTTCCGGAAGGGGTGGTTAACTTCTTGCCGGGAAGCGGGGCACTAATTGGCAAACATGTTTTAGACTCTGCTGATCTTGCAGGAATTCACTTTACCGGATCCAACAATACGTTCAACTCTTTATGGAGAGAAATTGGAGAAAGGCTCGGCAAATACAAATCATATCCAAGGCTTGTGGGAGAGACCGGAGGAAAGGACTTCATCTTTGTTCATCCTTCAGCAAAACCAAGAGAGGTTGCCGTTGCTGCATTCGCGGGTGCATTT
>Ga0074193_1000480_pt1 | contig 65791 bp, 89 predicted proteins | sample EPASupsiteHSE605_FD_64523 | JGI IMG/M metagenome (GOLD analysis project Ga0074193, IMG submission 64523) | Bioremediated contaminated groundwater from EPA Superfund site, New Mexico - Sample HSE6-05 | ecosystem: Environmental > Aquatic > Deep subsurface > Groundwater > Contaminated ...
ACTCCCCGTCTCCGCAGGTCATTAGCAAAGCCACTGCTGCTGCCAGTTCGCTCTTGCCGTTCTTTTTCGGAATTTCAATATAAGCAGTGTTGTATTGGCGGTAACCGTTATCTTTTACTGTTCCGAATAGATCCCGGATAATTTGATCCTGCCAGGGTAGAAGATCAAAAGGAACCCCCCGCCACTGGCCCTTCGTATGTTTTAAGCAGTTGATAAAGTTGACGGCATGCTGTGCTTTACTCTCATCATACAACCCTGCCACCGCCTTTTATGAGCATCAACTCCATCGGATCATCCTGGTTTACGGGTTTATCCGTTACAATTCTGCTTCTGGCCGAGGGGGTTAAGCCGAACTGCTCACAAAAGCGGCTCATAATTTTAAGATAAGTCTGGGCGATGGATACCTGGGGCACCTGCTGCCAGTAACCCGATGGCGTTTTGACAATCGTCCCGTGTTTGGAGATAAATTCCTCGGCTTCTTTCCATCGGGCAAAAGCCTGGCAATATCCCGCAAAAGCGGCCATATCCACTTCAGTTAAGATTCCAAGTTCCTCTAACTGCCTAGCTGTTCTTTTCCATTCCTTTTTTGCTTCCGCTTCCAGCCACACCGGACATTTTGGGGCTTTCTTCTTTGGCTGGGGCTCGTTTTGGTTAAGCTGCCGTTTTCCCGGATTACCTTCCAATTCCTTTATGGCTGTAGGGATTGGTTTTCTTCCGCGTTGGGCCACAGGTATCACCTCCTCTCTAATCCCCACAATAAAAGAGCCTATCTTTTCAGACAAACTCCAGGGTTAAAACGTTTTATCCTTTAATGCCTTTGTAGTTGAAATTGCCCTTTCTTATCTCTTCTTGCTCTGCTTTGACAGCCTCTCCATAATCTGGACTGATCCTCTCTTTTTCCTTACAAGCAAGGCAAATGCAATCTGAATTAAATACCGACATGATCCTGCCTTGCGCTAAGCTGCTGCCGCACCGGTCACATCGTTTCTTAGTAAAAAATTTATCCTCTTCCTTAGCAAAGCCGCCGGTTTTACCCTTGTTCATCTTGTTTACCACCCTTTCTATAGGCCCCGTTACCTTCAAGGTTGGCAAGTAAAATTTTCCGGGTAGTTTTGTACTCATCCCCAATCAAACTCAGCCTGAGCAACCAGGTTCTAAAGGAATACTTCGGGTTATCTGTTGCACAAGGTTTCATCGAAGCATATTTAAGGCTTTGCGCATTTTTATTAATAAGCGCTACAAAATCCGTATAGGCTTTTAATTTATCGGGATGTAGTTCACCTTTGTAGAATTTGAAGGTAATGGTTCCGGATTCAAAATCAAAGGCTATTCCCGAACATTTCTCAGTTCCGATTTCAAATACGGCTGCCTCAAAGTCCTCGACGGTAACAATTACTTTTTCATTAATGGCTCGGGTAAATACCGCATCCATAATTTCTGTTTTTAAGCCAAAGGCTTGTTGGATAAGGTTTTGCTTACTTGCAACCATGTTGACCAAGTTCTTAAGGGTTGAACCGGTATGGCCTCCCATCGGAAGAACTACTTCCACGCGGTCAGCCGTTATTTCTTGTTCATAAATTTCCTCGTCTTCAAGATCTTCCTTGACGCCATCCGGCATAGCATTTTGCATTGTAGCAAATTCCTTTCCTAAACTTAGCAATTCACGGGGTTCAATTTCTGCTCCGTTTGAATCTTCAATGTTCCCTTTCCGGTTAATGGTAAAAACTTTAGTCCCCACGTTAATTTGATAAGCAAAACTTGGTGCTCCCATGTACTTGGGCCTCACGCCGAAGCGAGCTTCAATTTCATCGAGAAGTTCCTTTTTATCCATTTTCATATACCTCCTGTGTTTTGAGTTATCACATTTATCACTCTAAACACGGGATATAGCAAGGATTTTATGCAGAGGGCAGAAGATCTTTATATGCTTTCTTTTTTCTGTCCCTTAGGAGAAAGACGGTATCATCCGAGCCCACCTGCTCAATGTATCTTTTTACGATCACATCCGCATACTTTTCATCCAGCTCAATGGTATAGCAAATCCGGTTAGTCTGATCACAGGCAATCAGGGTAGAACCGCTGCCACCAAAAGGATCCAGCACAATGTAGTTACTCATGCTGCTGTTTGTAATCGGGTAAGCGCAGAGGGCTACCGGCTTCATGGTCGGATGAAGTTTATTTTTTGAGGGCCGGTCAAAATTCCAAACCGTACTCTGCTTGCGGTCGGTGTACCAGTTATGCTTACCGTCTTCTTTCCAGCCGTAGAGTACCGGTTCATGTTTCCATTGATAGGGACTTCTCCCTAAAACTAAACTTTGCTTGGCCCAGATGCAAACCCCGGATAAATAGAACCCGGCATCCTGAAACGCTCTCCGGAAATTCAGTCCCTCGGTATCGGCATGGAATACATAGATCGAAGCATCTTTCTCCATATTCTCCGCCATATTGGTGAAGGCTTTGAAAAGGAACTGATAAAACTCCTCATCTTTGAGGTTATCATTTTTGATGGTACCCGCTTGGGCTGAGTAATTCACATTATATGGCGGATCGGTAACCACTAGGTTTGCTTTTTGCCCCTCCATTAATACTTCGAAAACTCTAGGATCGGTGCTATCCCCGCAAACAAGCCGGTGTCTGCCTAAGAGCCAGACATCCCCTTTTTGGGAAATAACCGGTTCCTTTAATGCCGCTTCAACATTGAAGTCGTCTTCCTTGATTCCCTTGGAATGAACATCGTTAAAAAGCTGGTCAATCTCAGGAGGTTCAAAACCGGTGTAAGAAACATCATAGTCTAAGGTTTGCAAATCCTTAATAAGTTCTGCCAACAGCTCCTTATTCCATTCGCCGCTGATTTTATTCAAAGCAACATTCAGGGCTTTTTCTTTGGCCTTATCGATGTCGATAACAACACAGTCAATTTCAGTATAGCCTAGGATCTTCAAAACTGAGATCCTCTGGTGGCCGCCAATGACCGTCAAATCCTTGTTGACGATAACAGGATCAACATAGCCAAACTCGGTTATACTGTTTTTAATTTTTTCAAACTCGCTGTCACCGGGTTTTAGCCTTTTTCGTGGATTATAACTTGCCGGGATCAGACTATCTATTGGCAGTTTTTTAAATTCCATCTTCTTCACTCCAGAATCTAGACTTGATGTAACAGTCATGGCTGCAGTACTTCCGCTTTTTGTTTCCATAACAGCTAAACTCCTTGCCGCAGTGAGGGCAAGTATAGCAGTAAGTTGAAGCATCTTTTTTGTTCCTTGCCTCAGGATGGTCTCTCCACCACTTCCGGCGGCATTGATCTGAACAGAAACGGCGGTTCCTCCCCCGGTCTTTTTGTTTAATGGATTTACTGCAACAGGAACACAAAAGATGCTTTATTTTCTTTTCTTCAACATTAAGGGATACGGCTTTTGCATCTCCATCTAAACCGTTTCTTTTGCAGAAGGCACGAACGCTGTCTCTGGAAATGCCAAGCACTGCTGCTATTGCTTTATAGCCAACCCCTTTCAACCGGAGGTCGAAGATTTGTTGTTTGTCTGTTTCCGTCATTGGCGTTCTCCTCGTATAATATTTTTTGTAAACAAAATTTACTGAATTTCCAATTCTGTTTACTACCGTTGGTTTGATGTCAGGGGCGAGCGTAGCTCGTTCATCGAAGGCGAAGCCGGAGACCCTTGACATCTGACTGGCCTAATATCCTTTTGTCTTCCGGTCAGATATGACCGGCTGCCCTCCGGCGAGGACGGGGTTTGGGGCGGCGCCCAAAGTATTCAGCGTTCCTTTACATAACTTGGAACTGGACTTTTTGTGATGTTCCCAGACAATGGTCTTAGGATCATTTGGGGAAATCCTGGTTCTCCTTGTAGCTTGACTACTAAGAAAGTCTGCTTCCCCAGTACTCGTTCGAACTTCTAACCCGCAGGCAGTTCCTTCCGGTAATCCATGCTGGAAGATAGCAGCTTCCAGGTAGCCCGTGGTCCAGATTGAGTTCTAATACACGAGGGTGATGACCGGCGAGAGCACTGGGGGCATCCCAAAGAGTCTAATTTCCCTGATCCTTATACGAAAGGGAGGTGAATCTAATGAAATTATTTGCCGGTATAGACGTCAGTTCTAAAGATCTCAAAGTCTGTATTATGGACCATGAAGGATCGACGCTAAAGTCTCTAACAGTTGAAAATAACCTTCATGGTTCTGACTTCTTGCGCACCCAAATCATTGATTTGGCTGATGAACATTCCTGTCAAGATATTCAGATTGGCATGGAATCGACCTCCGTGTACAGCTGGCATCCAGCCATGTTTCTTCATGAGGATGAAGCTTTAAGAAAACGACAGGCTAAGGTGTATACTATCAATGCTAAGTTAGTTCGTAAGTTTAAAGATGCTTACACTGACTTAGATAAAACTGATAATATTGACGCCTGGATCATTGCTGATCGCTTGCGTTTTGGGAGGCTTCCTTTAACCATGATTATGCAGGAACAATACGTTGCTCTGCAGCGTCTGACCCGGATGCGCTACCACCTTACTCACAATTTAGTCCGAGAAAAGCAATACTTCCTTAACAACTTGTTCTTCAAATGCAGTGCTTTTACTTCAGAAGTAGATAGCTCTGTATTCGGAAATGCCTTTATGGAACTTTTTCTTGAACAGTTCAGTATCGAAGAGATTGGTTCCATGGATGTCACTGTCCTTGCTGACTATCTTAGAGACAAAGGAAGAAACCGTTTCCCTGACCCGGAGCATGTTGCTAAGAGTATCCAGAAGGCGGCCAGGTCTTCCTACCGTCTTTCTAAGTGTATCGAAGATTCTATTGATATCCTTTTGGCTGCTTCCATCGAGACTATCCGTAGCCTTAAAGCCCAGATTAAGCAATTGGATAAGGCTATCGAAAAGCTTCTGGATGGCATCCCTAATACCTTAAAGACCATTCCTGGAATTGGTCCTGTTTTCTCTGCCGGATTACTTGCTGAAATTGGCGATATTAACAGGTTCAAAGATCAAGCTTCTTTGGCTAAATATGCTGGGCTTACATGGCTCAGACATCAATCCGGAAATTTTGAAGCTGACGAAACTAAACGGATTCGTTCTGGTAATCAATATCTTCGTTATTACCTTGTTGAGGCTGCCAATTCGGTAAAAAATTACGAACCGGAGTTTAATAACTTTTACCAGAAAAAGTACCGTGAAGTTACGAAACATCAACACAAGAGAGCACTCGTCTTAACCGCTAGAAAACTTGTGCGTTTGATCGATGCTTTGCTACGCAACGATCAAGTCTACACGCCTCAAAGGAAGGTGAATCGATGAGGTAAATGCCTCCTCAATCCTTTGGTAATATCCAGTTTTTACTAATCTTACTGGGTCTAGTTTGACTTACCCTTTTTCATAGAAATGGCTATTCTTCATTTCCATTTTTATAAATTATCCACTTGACATATTACCGCAGGACTTTCTGCGTTTGTAGTATTCAAAAGGGTATGAAAAAACGCCTTAGTTTACTGCTTTGACAGCTTCTCTAGGCGTTTATTAAATCTTTGCGATTATCATATAATGCTGCGCAATCACTAACTTGTCTATAGTTGATGATTATTTTCCAATAAACCTTATGGCAAATTGGAAAAGCTGAAACTCCTTAATACACTTTGCTTCCGGGTTTTTTCCGTAACCTAAAGTACATCCCCCCTTGGTTAATTCTGCGAAAATTCGCGCGAATGGGGCACCCGGTCCCATTTTGAGAGGTCGGAAGGATTTATACCCCCTATCCTTCCAAATACTTACAGACTATTCACAATATTAACAACTTATCCCCAGCGGCCATCGTATTTCGCCGTTTTGCTGTCATGACACGCTTTACATAAGCTCTGCCAGTTATCCTCATCCCAGAAGAGTTCCCTATTTCCTTTGTGCGGTTTAATATGGTCAACCACTGTTGCCGGGGTAAGCTTTCCTTCCCGTTCACACTGTACGCAAAGAGGATGCTCTTTTAAATAACGCTCGCGGGCTTTACGCCAACGGTAGTTATAGCCCCGTCTGGCCGCTGAACCACGGTTAAATTCATATTCTTTTACTGATTGCTGATGTTTTTCACAATATCGGTTCTCTGTCAGTTCCGGACAACCTGGATAAGAGCAGGGACGTTTCGGTTTCTTCGGCAAAGTCTACCTCCGGAGAAAACAAAAACCCTTGGAGATCTGTCTCTCCAAAGGCTTAGTAATCTTATCTAACTACCTATGCTACAATATTATCACATATGAACCGGACATTTCGGACAGGTTTTATTTTTTTAAATATCTTTCATGTGCTTTTCTTACGCTGTCCGCACTAGCATAAGGACTGATGCTTGCCGCAATCTGTTCCCAGTTTAAGCCGTTTACATATCTCAGACTTAAAATCATCCGGATTTCACTGTCTTCCACACTGTTGATATACCGGTTCAGCCGGTTAAGCTCGTAAAAGCATTTCTTGATATTAAGATCGATTAACCCCCGCAGGTCTGCAATCTCTGCGGTGTACTTGGCCAGCCTGTCAACAATGCTAAAGCTGCCAGGCATTCCGGTAATACTGCTTGTGCAAGAGGTGGCCAGACACTCCAGTTCTTCAAGCCGCCGCTGCTGCTCCTCGATCTCCCGGTTTAAGAAATAAAGCTGCGATAGCTCTTTTTTATTCATAAGGTCAATCCTCCAGAAGTTCAAGTATTTCTTTAACCTCCTCGATACTTGTTACTTTGTAGGCTTTGCCCTTTGCTTTTCGTATCCGTTCAATCGTTATTTCTTGCAGCTTTGTCAGTTTCCCCGCCGGTTGTTTTACTTCAAAGGCGACAAACCGGCCACCAATGCAGCAAATAATGTCAGGGATACCGGCTGTGCCATACATTCCGCCATGTTCTTTCCAGCAAAAGCAGTCAGGCACAGTCTTTAGATAACAAAGTATTTTGTTGGTAATCTCTTTTTCTGCCATCCTAAAGTCTTCTTGTTGTAACCAAAACGCGGTTTGTAACCTCGTAACCGCCATTTCTACAGGTTCGCATATTTTTATATATACATGCGCACGCACACGCGTATAAAAATATAATGTTTTTCGCGTAGCTCTAATATAGAAGTTATGAGGTTACATTATTAAAAAAGTTACATTACAATGGTTCTAAATCTGTGATTTCAAAACCGGAAACGTCGCATTTTTCTTTCATAAGCACATAGTTCAACGTCCATACCCTGCGGTTTTCAGAGCCTAGCCGTTTTTGTACATTGCTTTCCAGAAAAAAGTCTGAATGCATCAGTTGTTTCTTAAACTGGGCGTAGGTCAGGATTTCTCCAACTATGGCGTAATCCTTCCGGTATTTGGTATAGCGGTCATAAACATGGTTCATCCAGAGGCTTAAGACCTTGCCATCGGTACTGATGCTGTACTCGCTGTTCGGATCAAGCCCCATACGGGACATTATTTCCAGGGTCTGTTCCACCACACTTTTATTACTTGTACTGCCGTCCAGCAGATATTCCCTGGCTGCATATTCCAGATATTTTCTGCAGGCCTCACGGTTGTATGGAAATACCTCCGGCCAGCTAAGATCAAGAGACTGACACAGTTGTTCTATAAGACATAGACCTGCGTAGCAGCAAGAAAGATTACTCACGATCCTGCTCGGAAGTTCCTTGGCAAAGGAGTGAAGCCCCTCGTCGTACCATGTTCTGACATCTTCTATGCTTGTCCTTAGAGCAGTATCGAGCAGACTGCGCCCAAAGCCTCCGAGCAAATCATGGTTTGCACATAGACGGTTAAATGCCATGCGGCACTCTGGTGATTTCAAGTCTTTCTTGGAAAATAAAAGCTCAATGCTTCGCTCGCGCACTGCAGCTTCGTCAGCCGATTCTTCCCCTGCTATTATGAGCGGAGCCAAAAGCTCATAGGTGATAGCACTCTGATCCGCCCGTCCCCGTACGCCTTGATGCCCGTCGTAAGTGTCACGGAAATGGTTATATAATGCATTTAGTTTGATCTTATCTATTTTCGACGGTTTAAACTCATCAAGCGGCTGAGGAATTATATTCGATGAGGCTGATTCTTTCATCAGCGTAAATGCGGTGACCTGGGTAGCTGCGGTAACCTTCGTCTCTGAAAACACTGGTAAGATAACATGCTCCATGGTGTTGGATTTTCCGCTGCCAGCTTCACCGATCAGAAACAGGTGCGGAAACTTTACGCCATTTTTACTCAAATGCATTTTGATGAAGCAGCCTGCTGTCCAAGCTAGAACAGATACGGTTTTCGCAGGCTCGTTGTAGGTCATGAGCAATTCGCCCAATTTTTGCAGCTGCTCCTTTTTTAGTATTTGGTAGGATAAAATGCTTGTTCTGATACTGCGGTATTTCTCAAGCTGGACGATATCGTCAACCACAGTCCCTGCTTCTATTCCCCCTTCAGAGGACACGAACACCAGGCGGTTGCCATGCTCATAGATGCCAAGTGCCTTGACGCCGGTTTTAGTCTGCCACTTAAGCTCGGATACATAGCCTTTTAGCAGTTCCAGATCACCATCCGTTCCGAAATACCCCAAGGCAATAGTGCGGCGGTTAAGGATGCTCTTAAACCTTTGCTGGTTGGCAAAGTCGGTGGTCATGAAGGTCTGCCGGATAACTTCACCGCGCAACGTGATAAGGTCAGCGGTGAGCTGTGTCTCCTCCTCGGCTATGATCATCTCCACCGGCTCAAACCGGAAGTTTGTAATTGGATAGATGTTTTCGCCCTTTAAGCGGTAGTAGCGTCCGTCGTGCTCAAAAACCGATGCATCACTGCCGGAGCTGTAGACGGTTTCGGTAGCTTCAATCGCTTTGTTGATGGTTTCTTCGCCATAAGTCGCACCGCTGGCGTGGTGTTTTTCGTCCCATTTATCCCGGAATAACGCCGACCGGCGAAAGAGCCTGTCCATTTGCTCTTTGTCCTTGCCTGACCAGAAGGCAAGCTTGCAGCAAAACGACAGGTCGGCCTCGGACTGGCTGGCAAAAGAGTCTTGCCATTTGCCTTCCCACAGCAGTGTAAAAGCTTCACTATCACCGGATTCTTGGACCTTTCCCAGTAGTTCTTCATCGGAAAGCGGTATAAACACTGACTTTTTCTTATTCTTAGTCTTATTCTTTGACTTCTTTTGTGGCCGGACATATGTCTCATGAATCCACTTGAGCGTATCGTCGTCCTTGGAAATGGTATCCGGGGCACCTTCAATCTTCCGGCCTGTCATAGTGAAATAGCGGAGATTGCCGTACATCTCCACACCGGTCGCGGTGTTCTTGTTGCCGCCTTCCGGCATGGTACCCTTGAGAAACAGATGCACACCTTTTCCGGAGGGGGAAAACTCCGCATAAGTGGGTTGCTTGGCAAGAATGGCGGTAGCAATCTCATTGAAGTTGCCGGTTTCCTTATCGTAACAGTTATCTATGTCTATACCGACCAGTCCATCACCCTCGTGGAATACGAAGCCCAAACCAGAGAAGCCATAGTGTTTATGCGCACTCACAGCCGTTGCATAATCCGCCCAGGTGTCTGGTTTGTTGGAGGAGGCGGTTTTGCCGGTTTTAGGGCTAAATGGTACTTTTTTATCCTTGCCTCCGTCCTTGTCCGGAACCAAGCGCCAGCATACCCATTGCTTACGCTCGGTAAGCTCCTTAGGGTAATTCATATGCTGGATACCTCCTTGCAGTTGCTGCTAAAGTAGCGGATTGGGAGATTACGGCGCTTGGCTTTTTCAATTTCCACCGACATTCCAGCAGTAATAACATCGCCGAATACCCAAAGTTCCGCACATTTGCTCATTAGCACGATACCGAAGAACAGACCCAGATTGCGCTCTTGCCGGTCGGTATCATCAAGAAACTGTGGAAAAAGAAGATGCGGCGCGATCGGGATACAATTTTGCTGTATGGCATACCGGCTGTAGCGTCGGGCGTTTTCAGTATTTCGCTTGATATCCCCGGCATAGGGAGAACAGACGAATACCAGCGGACGGAAAGGCTTCTTCTTAGCCTCGCGTTCTATTTTGGCAAGGGCTTCATAAGCCGTGGGGTCAAAATAACCCTCGGGATTAAACTTATTAATGCACATGGTCTACACCCCCAGTTCCTTTAGATTGCCAAAGTCTGTGCCTGCTGCGGCCTCTGCCACAATTGGCACATCGAAATCAGGAAAGGGTTGTGCTTCCATACAGGACTTGATAAAATCCACCGCTTCTGCCACCTTGGCAGCAGGTAATTCGAATACAAGCTCATCGTGGATCTGTAACAGCGGCTTCAGCCATGGCCGTTCGGGCAGTCCCTGAACAATCCGTCCACAGGCAAGCTTTAAAATCTCCGCTGCTGTACCCTGAATCGGGGTGTTTAAGGCACAGCGTTCTGCAAATGATCGCTTTCCCCATTCTTCAGACAACATACCCATGAGATACCTGCGTCTGCCCAGCCAGGTTTCGGTATAACAAGTATTGGCGGCGCACGCCTTCGCTTGATTTTGCCAGCGGGTTAGACCGGGATACCCAGCCTTAAGGTTGGCGATGATGTTTTCGCATTCCTTCAAGGAAGTATTAAGCCCTGCCTTAAACTTCAGCGTCCGCTGCAGGCCACGGGCGAATAAGCCGAAAAACACCCCAAAATTGCAGTTTTTGGCTATAGTCCGCCGTTCTTTATATTGTCCTGCATTTTTGTCTTTGGCTTGTTCAAATGGGATTCGATAGATCACTGACGTGGTTTGTGCATGGATATCTCCGCCTGTGCGGTATGTTTCCAGCATTTTTTCATCCCGGCAGTAAAAAGCACCGACTCGTAACTCAATCTGGGAAAAGTCCAGTGAAAGCAACACCTTGCCATTAGGTGCAATGATAAACTCACGCACGCCGATGGGGTCGTTATCCTTTCTTGGGCAATTTTGCAAATTTGGATTTCTGGCTGCAAAACGTCCGGTCTCAGTACCAAGCGGCAACATGTCTGGATGGATCCTGCCTGTAACAGGATTTATATAGCGCAAATATCCGTCGATGTAAGTGCTCTTGAGTTTGCCCCACTTGCGGTATTCTTGGATAAGTTCAAATAAAGGCACCAACTCCGGCTTGTTATCCTGACACCATTCTGTAAGTAGGATCATGGTTTCATCGTCCGCTGCTTCCTTATCTTTGGCCGTTGTCTTTAAGACAGGTAATCCCATCTTTTTGAAGAGATGATTTTTGAAGGCCATCGTGTTACAATTGGAACCGATGTTTACATCACCGATGATGAAGGCGATCTCTTCCCTAAGTTTAAGAAGCCGATCTTCTGATTCTCTCTGCTTTTTTTGCATTAATTCTTTATCTATAAGAAGACCGTTGTATTTCATGAGCCCTACATAGACGGCAGTCGGTGATTCGATTTCTTCAACAATAAAACGGTGTTTGGAAAGATACCGGTCAAACCAATTATTAAACAAATGGTAAAGTCTCAGGGTATAATCTGAGTCGGCACAGGCATAACGGATCGTTTCCGGATCCTGAGGACTTAATTCATCAAAGTGTCTTCCAGCCGTGACGACTTTGAAATTCGACATTTCTATATCGAATAGTGTTGGTACCAGAGTTTTCAAACCACTGTCCGATAGTTTGCGAAACTCTGTCCTGCTCTTTAATGTCATCTGCGATGCTGCGAACGTGTCATAAACAGGAGGTTGCAACACTATTCCTTGTGCATAAAGAAACATAGCCTCAAAACTTAGGTTGTGTGCCACTTTCGTAACATTTTGGTTCTGAAAAACTGTTGTCTTCAGATACGCCATAACTGCCTTCATGTCTTTGGTGTTTATACCGTAGCGGTGAGCAAGCGGAACATAAACTGCACTTCCTTCAGATACGGAAAAGCTGATTCCTACTATAATTGCTTTATGGGCATCAAATGCAGCTTTTTCAACTTCCCGGTAAGCTTCACTGGGAGCTGTTTCAAAGTCAAAAGCAATAACAGGCGCATCTTTCAGATAATCTTGAATTTCTTTTAATGTTGTAACGCATGTATATTTCATTCCTAAACCTCTCGTCTGTCTGACGCATGGAGCAGAGACTTAACTCTGCTCCGATGCCAAACTAGTCATTAGTTCAATGGTTCGATAATTTCACCGGTCTCCGGATCAACGATAACTTCTGCATCCGCAACTTCCACGTCATACCCGACACGATGGCTATAAGCTCTAACCTGTTCAGAGAGATTATTGATCAGGACATACTCCTCCGGCGTCAGGTTACGGTCGACTGCAAACTGCGCCTGGGAAAAGGCAATTCCGCTGCTATTTGTTGCTTTCTTAAGTGAAAACCGGGTAACGACTCTGTTGGATTTTTTACCCTTAGAAAGCAGACGCTTAATGTAGCGGGAAAATTCCTTAAGTGATCCGGTCGGCAAGGATAAGAGAAGCGGGAAGATTTCACCCTCGCGCAGCACATAAATCCTCCGGCGGTTCTTGCATGCTTTGGAACCATTCTCGCCGGTTCCGAACTGGTTATATGGACATTTCGCGCAGTTCCCTCCCGGATTACCCGCACCGGTTATCCCGTCGTAGCTGCCGCAATCCGGAGGATTATTGCCGCCGGTGTACTTAGTCTGGTAGTAAGCATAAATCGTATGGTGATAGAGGATAACGGCTAAGAATTCCTTAGCAGCATCCGGTTCATTGGGATCTTCACCGGGTACTTCAAAAACAGTGCTCCCGGCTGATGGGATTTTGATACGTTCAAAACCGCCATCTAAGCCCTCCAGTTCCTCGGCCATCGCACTTTCCATATTAAAATCAGCAAGTTGTAAATATCCTCTGTTTTCATCAATGATTGCGAGTTCATCTTTTTTAGCCATTGAATTTTCCCTCCGTAATTTTAAGTAATTTATATTTATCACTCTTCTTAGCATCGTTGTTCTTTATAATTCGTGTTTCCTACTTGGCAGCTTTACGGACGCTGACCGTTGTCTTTTCAAAGACGCTCACGAGTCCGTCCAGCCAATCCGGCAGAGCATCTTCGTTTTCGGCAGTTTGCTCCCGGACAAAAGCTGACAGGCTGTTGGCATTGACTGTTTCATAAACTAGATCACCAAACCCGCTCTGCTTTAACGCATCATAGAGCTCGTCTTTCCTGCCAGCAGTAGCCGAGGCTCTTGTGGCCGTCGTTAGAAAGAACATGGTGCCGCATCGGGTGAAGTTCTGCGTTTCTGAGTTGGCCATCAACTCCGAAAGTTCGTAGTCAACCGCGTCGATCGCGGCATTTAAGTCCTTGACGTGCTGCTCTGTGTCTTTCTTTTCATCACGTAAGGCTTTGAGCCGGTCTGCCAAGGCGAACATTTGCTCAGTGTTCATTTTTCTTTCACCCCCTCATCACGCAAACGGATTTTTACCGCAACGGTAGTCGTCTACTAACGTTTTGGCTAGATTGGCCTTATTTCTTAAAGCTTTTAACACTTTTTCGTCGACAGTACCCCGAGCCGTAAGATACAAATAGGTACATGGATACTTCTGACCGACGCGGTGAATGCGCGCCTTGGTCTGTTCAAAGTTGGACATGCTGTAATCCAAGCTGTAGAACACCATGGTTGATGCTGCCGTCAAGGTAATACCGAGACCGGCGGTGGCAATCTGTCCCACGAAAGCCGGGACATCAGGATTATTTTGAAAACGTGAAACCTGCTCATCACGATCCTTGACGCCTCCCTTGATAAGCGAATACAAGATGCTTTTCTTTTCAAGCATGCTACAGATTGCCTTGATTTCAGGAATAAATCTGGCAATGATAACCAGCTTCTTTCCTTCTTGGAGCACCTCATCAAGGATGTCCTCCAAAACTAAGAGCTTAGCCTCACTGACTTTATGGACCACTCTCCCAGCGTCGTCCCCCAGGAACCCGCCAGTCAGCTGCGATAACCGAAGTAATCTCGTTAGGACATTGGTCACTGTAATCTCTGACTCGCCCAGTTCAGCGTAGCTTTCTTCCACTAATCCCTTGTACAGCCGCATCGCTGATGACTCCAGGTCTACCCTTCGGATGATGTCTGTCATTTCAGGAAGGTCCAGGCACTCAGACTTCGTTGCCCTAAACGCAATGCTATGAAGTTTGTCCGTCAGTTCCTTTTCCATGGACTTCTTCAGCACCGGCGTGTGGTTACCGTAACCGACCATATCGAAGTAGCGGTTGCGGAAGGTATAGAAGCTTTGTCCGAAGATATCCGGATTTAGGTATTTGAATTGACTGAAGACGTCGATGGCCTTGTTTGTGATGACCGTTCCAGTTAGTAACAGCCTGTACCGGGCTTTCGCTCCGAGCTTATGCATGGCTTTAGAAGCGGAAATGTTAGGCGTCTTGATTTTATGACCTTCGTCTGCGATCACCAGGTCTGCATTCCAGGCCAGCAGCTCTTTTTCCATCCGCCAGGCAGATTCATAGTTGACGACGACCACCTGAAGGTTGGAGCTTTGTATATCCTGCAGAGTTTTCATCTTCATTGCTGTGTTCCCTGTAAGGATTGCGAGAGTGTAATCAAAGGCGGCAAATTTCTCGAATTCCTCTTGCCAGACGCCCAGAATAGAAAGGGGTGCAACTATGAGAACACGTCTGATTCTTCCTGCATGGTAGAGGGCACCGGTCACAGCAATGGTAGTCAGGGTTTTACCTGTACCTTGGTTAACCCATTTCCATAAGTAAAGCTGCTCCTTTTCCCCTGGAAATGTTCATTCGCATCACCTCCCATCACGAGAGCTAACTTTTCACAGACAAAGTTGAACGCTTCAATTTGATGTCTGTAGGGAGTGACTTTAATCGGCATCGGTATTTTTGGATAAAGGCCTATGTCTTTCATACATTAATCACCTATCTCTGGCAGTTCTTTAATATCGAGCGACTTGACGCTATTGCCTGGGATAAGGATCATCAGTTTCAGTTTTTCACCTAGAAGACTTCGGATTATCCGCTCTCTCATAGTTACCGATCTGCACCGGACAATCCCCTCACTTTGAGGTTTTTCCGAGATGCTGATCTTTAAGTGGTGTTTCATGATTTTCAATCCCGTCTTTCCGAGGGCTGTGTTTTGTCCCTCTATAACTAGGTCACGGGGAAAGTCAATCCCAACCCCCTAAATCAAATTTTTTTAAATTTTTTATATATTTTGCTGAGACGGTTACTAATTGCTTGACCGGAAACACCCTCTTCTCTGGCAATACTCTCAACGCTCTTATCCTCAAAGAAAACCTTATACAGAAGTTCCTTTTGCTGGGGAAGGAGTTTAGCTATTGTCTGGTACAAGGCTTCGATATCTTGGTTTTTTTCTGCCATCTCGCTGATATCGGTATTGTCTTCAAATTCCAGTCCAAGTTCTTCAAGCCAGTTAAGGGACTTATGCCGTCGTGTTTCCCGCTGGTTTGAGTTGTAGGTCTGTCTCTCGATGTCCAAGATCACCTCTCCAATGGTGTCATTTGTTTCGATTTCTGTGACTTCGCCTGTCACAAACGCATACCTGATTTTCATTTAAGTGCTCCTTTCGTTTTGGCAAATACCGAAACGAAAGAAGTAGTACTTGAAAAAGGCTAACTTTAAGAAAGCCCGTTAAATCACTAATTTCAGTAATCTACAAACTCCCGTTTCGTAGACTCCTGCAATTTGGTGACTCACATTAAGCGGACCCGTTGCTAGGTAATCACTGTATTCAGTTAATTGGTTAGCGAAATAAAAAACGCCTGACAAAAAAGCAATTTACTAATTGCATTTTCATCAGGCGTTGGTAGCTATGTTAAATCATGCTCCGATTTGCTCTGTATGATTGATTGGTAATTTAAATATTAACCAGTGTCTACTTCTCTAATTGTTTTAAATAATGACTCAGATCTATTTTTAAAGGCGGAGTATTGGGAAATTTTATCTCCATAAGAATTGTTCCTGAATCTTCTTTTACAAGATCGCATACTTTGGCAGGTTTCTTTTGTCCCGGGCATGAGATGGTGACCTTTTTCATAGCAATATTTGACCTCCCCTAACTCCTTGCTGCTATTTGGTAGCTGTATTAATCCTATCATCACTGGCTACCATTCGTCAAGATATCAAATAAAATATTTGCCACTTGGTAGCATTTACTGTATAATGTATTTGTCAAAAGTATGTTTGCCTGACTGGTTTAATTTCAATTGAAGGAGGTGTGAATATGAGTTTTGGCACATATATCAAGGAGCTTAGGAATAAGGCCGGGTTATCTCAACGCGATCTCGAAAAGTTATCCGGCATCAGCAATGCTGAAATATCCCGTATGGAAACCGGTGACCGGAAAAAACCCTCACCTCTTTCAATAAAAGCCATTGCACCTCACCTGGGCGTCAGTTATGACGACCTGATGCAGAAGGCAGGATATACCGAAGAAGTCATCCCTCGGGGTAATTTTGAAGATGTTGTCTGGAAAGACGGCGTTGGGATGCCCGTTGATACTTTTAGACGGCAAGCTGAAAAAATCAATCAGAGGGATCCGGAACTCATCAGTATTTTAGACCGGGTTATTGACAACAGTTCTGCTCAGGATATTGATACCATCAAAAAGATACTGTCCAGTTTTATGGAAGATGGCCTGGATGAAGGTCAAAAAACAGCCATCCGAGCTGTTATAGATAGTTATAAAAAATAACAGTAAAATCCAGTTTACAAAGAAATAATATTTGGAGTAAAATACAACTACGAACATTTGTTCGGTTATGCTCATAGTTTTTTATTTTTCTTCTGGAGGTTTATCCTAATGGCTGAAGTAAACTCCAAATATTATGAGCTGGTTAAGATAAGGCCGTACCGTCTTGTAGCTATTGACAGAGCTGTACAAGATTTCAAAGACAAGTTCGGCATTAACTCACCGCCTATTGATTGCGTTCAGCTCGTCTTACAAATGAAAGCTGTGCGTGATTTACATATAAAGATAAAGTCGACCCCAGATCTTCCCAACATGGTTCTCGGCAGAACACATTATATCCGGGATATCGGTTTGTATATGATTGCTATAAACAGATCCCAGCTTTATGATTCAATCAATAAAAGAGTAAAATATCCCTTTGTCTATTCTTCAGACAGAATGGTTAATTTTACTCTTGCCCATGAATTTGGCCATATTTTTCTAGGACACGCCGAGATTCCGGATTCTGATAAAACCGATGAAATTAAAGCCGAGGAAGAATTAGAAGCAAACGAATTTGCCGGTAGGCTACTGCTACCTGAAGATTTATTATTTACGTGTAATTACTATTCGCTTGAATCCGTTGCGGAACATTTCCTAGTTTCCAAAACTGCTCTATTGTATCGGTTAAGTAATATGAAACGGCTGGACCTATTGTCTTCGAAGAAAGTACGTTCTTGCAACCGGTGCGGAAACACGAGATTTTCTGCTTTTGCTGAGTATTGCGGGGTTTGCGGGCAGGAATTACGGAACAACCTGAGAGGCATACGCAAAATTCATTATCCAGACGTTACTCCGATGGATCGATATAAAAGAGCGTTGGTGTGTCCGAGGTGCGGCAAGGTAATTGATACTAATTCTGACAATTGCCCGGTTTGCAAGACTTTGTTGATCAATTACTGTTCAAGTTATTTTTCTGACAAAGCTAATGACTGTTCCTTTGCAAACCCGGGAAATGCAAGGTTTTGTGAGATGTGCGGGAAGCCGACGTATTATTTAGATCAGAGAGTTCTTAGTGAATGGTATGTAAAAGGCAGTTTAAGTCCTTAAGTTCAAACACCCAAACTGCCAAGTTTATTATGCTAAATATTCAGCTATTGAAGAATACCATTGTTTATTATGAATGACCCTGGCTTCATGCAATTTGTTATCTAGTATTTCTGATTTTGATAGCTTTGATATATTTTCCCAATTATCCTTTAATATATAAGTTGCATTGTTGACCTGAATACATTCAAGAACATACAAATCTTTATTTTGAAATCCGTGAACAATGTAGCCACCAAATCCACCCGTCCCGATTGCTGTAAAATCAGGATTATGTTTATTTATCTCTTCTAACCTTTTTTCAATAACGTGTCTATTTGTACCTTTTGCTTTTTCAAAAAATGGTTCGAGTCTCCTCTTTTGAGTTTCCCACGGATATTTACCTTTAGGAAGAACCTCCCAATTTAGCCTTATTGCTTTTGGTACAATTACAGATTTATAATTTTCATCTATAATTTCACACTTGCCAAAGGCTTCAAGTAATACATTCATTGCCATCAAAATATATTTTTCGTTTTGATTATTGAATTTATATTCTGGAGACGCAATAATCATCGAGCCTTCTTTTTCTGCTAATATAAATTCTATAGCGAAAGGGGGAACGGTTGTCCTTGCATAACGTTCATATTCTATTGAAGTAGAATCTGTTACTTCCCTTGTCTGTCCTCTACCCGCCCATTGTTTATAGGTCCACTCAATCATTCTTGTATGTTTTTCTTTTTTTCTATTCTTATCGGGAATATAATACCCTTCAGCATTCTTCCTTGTAACAGGTCCAATTATATTCGGAAGTATTTGTTCTCCAAGTTCTAAGTTATTAGAAAATCCTAATTTAAACAATATATTTTCCTGACCATCTAAATCTGAAACAGCAACTCTAATAATATCTCCAGGATTTACTCCCTTAATAATCGATATATTCTTTACTCTTTTTTGCTTTATTATCATCTTCATCCTCACTTTTAAACAATATTGTCATATATTTACATGTATTAATAATAAAATATCAACGTATATATTCCGAAAAAATGGAAAAAATATAGTTGAGGGAGCCAAGCCCCTTAGGAAATAGCCGAAATTCTCTTTAGCTGCTTGGCTTACCCATTATTCTCTAACCTTTTTTACGACGTTTGACTTTAAAACGCCAAAATTGATACCCGTAATCCGCTGCAACCATTAGCTGTCCCCAACGATTTGTGTATTCCTTACAGAGTATCCATACGGAATTGTCACTGTCATTACTTCTCATGGGTGTATCTGACATTTATATAGCTCCTTTCTATAGACGCCCATTGCAAAAAGATATAACCCATGTTAAACTAATCAATACACTGTAAGTCTATCGGCTACACGAGTTGAACTTCATATCGATAGAGCCGCTAACTCTTTCGATAAGGCAATTAGCGCCAGGCAATTAACCGCCTGGTGTTTTTTTCTGTCTTAATTTTTTCATAGATGTTAACCTCCTTAATAATTCTTATCCTTTCACTCAGTAGAAGTGAACTCTATCCTAAATATAAATACCTATTATAAAGGTATCGAATACACATGTTGCTTACCTGTAATATCAATACGTTCTTCCCTTAAAACTAAACCATAATCCCATAGCCTTTTTAATCTATTACTTGCACTATTTACTGCCAGATTGTAAATTTCCATAACATCCCGGGTTGTAAGGCTTTTTCTTTGCAAAATAAATTGGAAAGTGTCATCTAAAGTATCTTCAATTTCTCCAATGTATGTAAAAATTCCATTGTTTTGAAGATATAAGAAAGGAATTCTTCCTTTTGATTTTTCCAGCAATGCAGCAGCCGCCTTAAGTTCTTCTTTAATAGAATCATTAATGTTGGAAACATAAAGTATAATGTTATTGGCTTTTTCTCTAAGAAAAAGCTGAACTTGTAAAACAACTTCATCAGCGCACGAAGAATCAGAAAACCTGATTCCAGAAAAGTCTAAGTCTATTACGCTACCAGCAGGTAGTAAGTTAATCATATTTTCAATAGAAATTCGGATTTTCTGACCAAATGGGCGATAAGACAAGGTACCTTTTTGCTCAATCCCTGCCTTCTCTGCTAATTCCTGTATACTAACTTTTTTTATGTTCATTGTCGATCAACCTTTCACTTGTTCCACGTGAAGACCTATCTATAATATATCATTTATTGTTTTATGTGTCAAGCTCTAGCATTTGGACGCAAATTAACAGTTAATTGAGTACCTCTAAGGGGGTGATTCAATTCGCAGGATTGATAATCCTCTTCGAACATAACAATTCCTTTGCCAGATTTTACGGTGAGCTTACCACCAAATTGCTGAATTATTGCTTGTGTTCTTCTTAATCCGAGACCCCCCGCACCTGTTTTACGTCCGCTTAAACCATCAAGCGCTTTGCGAATATAAAAAACGTCATTGTGATTCCAATTGTATTTTGATTTTAAGTGAGCACGAATACCTATGCCCAAATCCCCTATTGAGATTGAAATTTCTGGATTATTGGAGCGTGTATATTTTTGAAGCATGCAGAAACATTCACCATATTCTACTTCACAATAACCAAGTTTACTATGTTCTATACTATTATTACATATTTCGATAATTGCCTTAATGATTGAGTCTCTGTAAATTTTTAATGACTTATCACTGAACCACGTTTCTAATATTTTTTCTACACGTTCAATAAAAACAAAAACATCTGATGGATTGTTAAGTTTAACTATTTCTAAAACTGATAAAGATGATTTTGATCGATTCCAAGAATTCCAAAAAGAAGGAGACTGTTTCGTATAAACAAAATCATATTGAAAAAAATTTATTCTTTCCAAATATGGGAGTAAATCTCCATGCGCATTAATGATTTGTACCTTTTCATCTGTTAATTCGAAAGCTTGTTTAGCTGCTAAGAGTAAGCTTATTGCTGCAATCGGTTTAATAAACTTTAATCTTGTTAGATCTAAAACCAGTCTTTCTTTAGGAGTAAGTCGGGACAAACGCCAATAAAGATTATCCATATTTGCAAAGGGCTCGTTAATATCATTAGCTATATCAATCACTTGTTCTGTGGTGCTAGACTTCACTACGTCCTCCAGGTGGTAAGTTATATTCATTAGTTTTTAGTGTCATTCTTTCAGAATTATTAGGATTGTTTCACGTTTCCATTACGGTCGCATTCTACGATTATTAATGGTTTTTCGTCAGGACCATAGATTGTCACATGTGTAGTCTGAATAGGTCCTTGACCTTTCCTATTTCGCTCTGTTATCCACTCAACAAACTTATTTGCTATTTCCGCAGCGACTTGAGATAGAAACGGTTCAGCAACATGCGATACTAAGTAAATTGCTACTACTTCCCATAGCGTAACTCCTACGCCTTCAGTCATCTGAATTTCGGGGGTTTCTACGGTTCCCAAATCACTCAGCATCTCAATAATTTCCTGTAAATATTGTTTTTGATATCTGGCATATGTACAATAGTTTGGTTTTACAATAATAGATATATTTTCCATTTTATCACCCTATCTTTTTCTTTTTCTTTATTTCACCAAGAATATCCAAATACCTTCAAACTCCTGAAAAATTTAAAAAATATTAGTTTATCAAGCGGTTTGGTACTAATACTCTTCCCAAGGAGGCCATTATCTCCATTATCCTTATACAAATACGCAAAATGTCTCTCCTTTTCGCGTATTGGTTTATTATTGCGTAAAGGTATCCCCCTACAAAAAATTCCCGTGAAAAACACTTGTCCACGGGAACATATAATGCACTGCAATATTTTTTAAAATCGCCGGAACCGCCTGATTCCAGGCTATTTCCTCTCTATCAAAACGACCGTCTCAACGTGCCCCGTAAGTGGGTACAAATCAGAATGTGAAAATTTCTAAATTCAAAAAATATATTATATCATAGTTTGTTCACGTTTCTGAACTCTCCTAATTTGTACCCCACTAAGAACTTAAAAGAAATTAACCTTGCATCTATTAGAAACGGTTTAGTTTATTGAACTTTAAAGTATCTTTATTCAGTGTAACAAAATGCACCCACCGTTGGCAACTCGTAGACTTTGCCAACGAAAGTGAAAAAAAAATAACCCATACCTGGTGAAAGGTATGGGTTATTTTCATTATTCGTTTTATTACTTAGATAATTTAATGTTTACCGCAGTCTGGACAATTTGTTCAAGAACAACTTTTTCAACCTTTATTCCAGCGTTGTTAATAATTTCATAAGCTTTCTGAATAGCAACTTCTTTTCTTTCTTCTGTGCTTCCGGCTTTGTAAAGTTTATTTGCGGTATCAACTGCTTCACTGATAGCATTTTCAATAATGCTCTGCTGTTCATCAGTTATCTTTCCAGAATCTTTTATCAACTTCTTTCCAATAAGCTGATAAAACAAAGAAAGAAGGGTCACAATCAACAGGATAACCAGAAAAATATTTGTGTTTTCCATAAATCTTTCCTCCAAAATTAAAAATCCACCTTATTGGTGGTTTAGATTATTTGTTTAACTTCTTTGTCCTTAGAATGAAGCGTAACTGTGCCATCTTCCCAAAAGCAAACATAGTTATAAGCGTCCTTGTGGACAATGAACCTTTTCTTTTCTCCGGTTGAAAGTTCTTCCTTATAAAAAGGAACAAAACCAAGCTGAATAAAATTAGAACCTGTTTGAATAATCGGTTTTTCTGTTTCACCTTTTAATACTTTAAACAGGCTATTCCATGGGAATTTACTGCCTGGACAATTTGGACGGTTTACACTATCAATACGATAATGACCAATAATATGATTATCATCTATTGGAAGCTTCCACTTCTCTATCAGGTGAGCATGAAGCCATGCAGTAGCATTGAACTGTTCTTCAGTAAGACCTTCCCCAGCTAACCCTTCATGTTCAATACCAATAGTATAGGTATTTGGATTAGTACCATCATATAGTGACCAATTTGGTTTATTCACTCCACCGGCATGCCAAGCACTATCTTCATCCTTTACAAGCTGAAAGATTCTACCTGTTTTGGTAACAAGGTAATGTGCTGAAGCCTGTGCCTTGGGATTCTGCATCCAGGTAAGGCAACCTGGAAACAATCCTGCTGTAATATGGTCAACTATTGCAATTGGCTGTTTTCCATTCCTTCCAGAACGATAATTGGGAGAACCAACCCATTCAATATTAAACAATGTTATCCTTCCCCTTTCAGGTTTTCTTCAGTGGTAACTGGTGTATCTTCTGTTTTTGTGGTTGTTATCGAATCATAACCAACCCCAACTGAAAAAAGCTTTGATGATATGCTATATTTCATACCTTTACGCAATAACAAGCCGGTGATTGCAAATACAATCAAAGCAAAAAACAAATATATTACCGTTTCGGTAATATCGGAATTCTTTAAAAATGCGTAAATTGTAAGTCCAGCGAATTCCACATATCCCATAAGGCAAAGAAAAATAAGTAAAAGCTTTTCCCAATTCTCCTTCCTATACCATTTTGGTTCGTTAATCGGGTTATTCATGTTTATCCCTCCAATCTATTCATTTTCTTCACCAGGTCTTTTATACTTTTCAAAGGTATCAAGCCTTTTGTGTGCTTGTTTAGTGGATTCTTCAACCTTAATAATCCTTTCTCTGTTCTCTTTAATGTCATTTTTAACATTGGTCATTTCACTCTTAATTTCAGTGATTCCGGTTCCAATGTTTTCAAGCTTCACAATCACTGTAGTTAATTGTGAAGCATCGTTTTTTGCATCAGCTTTTTCATTTCTTTTCAAATTACATATACCGGAATAGATTCCAAAGGCAACGGAAATTCCAGAAATCACAAGTGCAACTTCAATTGTCATTGGGCATAGTACCATCCTTTCTTTAAAGAAAAAGACTGAAATCTTTATTGGATTTCAGTCTTTCGGTTATTCTGTTTGAAACTACTTATTAAGTGATGGGATTACCGTTTTCATCTAATCCCAAGGCAAGCAAATCAGCACGAACTGCTTCTTGATATTTCACTGGAACTTGTGAAAAAGTCCTTCTTCCAGCGATTATTAAAGCAACATACATATCAACCATTTCAATACCCCCTGTTATTTTTTTAATAAACCAATTAAGCATTAAGCATCACTTGAACTTCAGCACGATATTTTTCAGGTACTTGTTCAATCGTTCTTCGACCTTCAACCACTAACCGATAATACATTTCAACCATATCACACCGTTCCTTTCGCAAGCATATCTTCATACATTGTGGCAAGAACATCCATAAGGATAAGATTATCTTGCGTCAACTTATCTAACTCCTGCCTTGTTCCGTCAATATAATAAATTCTTGGTTCAGGTAAGGTATCAGTAAAAATTAGAAAATTTCCTTCGATTATATTTTGTTCTTCAATCAAAATAAGTGTTGCGTTCTGTGTAATTATTTGCTGCTTTTCTTCTGGAGTTGTATATTGGTATTTATAATCCATAGTAACCCCTCCCATTACGAAATACTAATGAATGAAGATTCACTAGCTTTAATTGTAAAGTTTCTAATAGTACCTTGAAAACTGCCTCCAGGTATTTTCCAATAAATAGCGATTTCTTGATTGGCAGCAACGCTGAAATCTTCTGTGTATCCCATAAAAACACCAGACGAATTTTGGTATATTCTTTCTGTGCCTACAGCAACCCCATTTACGTATACCTTTGCGTAAATGTTCGTATACGGACAAATTATTTCAAAAAATATACGTACAGTTCCAGTCCGTTTAACTGTTAGATATGGACCTTTTAAGTAGTTTGTTCCTTGGTTGGCTGGACAGTCATACGTAGCTAGGAGTGACGTGTAATACATAGCAACTTTTGTATCACCTGCTGTCATTTGGGTATTATCAGTTAAAGAGCCTAAAACTCCAAAAATATTAACACCACTTTTTATATTTCCAGCAATTAAATCAGTATCACCTACAACTGTTCCGTTTCCATTATGATAACCTGCTGGAATGGTCTGTGCTGCTGTACTTGGTGTAATGGTTACTGCTCCATTGTTTGCCATTGTTCCAGTTCTCTTTGTCTTAGGGTCTGTGTTGTAATAAGTGCTACCGTTTAAAACCGTTTCATCTGTTGCATCTGCTGTTAATTTTGCACTTCCACCACCTTGCCCATTTAAAAAAGCTGTACCCATAACTATACCCCCTTAATCTGAATAGGAATGGCTGTTATAGGCTTATCCTCAAAGCAAGTTATTGTAATCTTGTTTGTTCCAGTTTCAATTTTCCCTATTTGATTCCAAGCTTCTTTTTCAAGCAAAGCTGTTGCAAGTGTGGCACTATAGACCGGTGAGATAATTGGTTCATCATCTGCTGTAATTCCTGCAACTGTAACTTCTTGGGTATAAGGTGCAGATGAACCAACCCACGTTGTAGTAATGGTTGCTGTTTTAATTGCTACTATTTTTGCTATATTGTCAGCATTGGTTTTCATTTGCTGGTCAATGATGTCAGCATTATCGTTGAAATCTTCAATGTTATAAAAATCAGTTGTGGATGGTTTCTTTAAATTATAATTGGTTGTTGTGTCCATTAACTCACCACCTCATTTCTTAACTGGTCATGTGTGTACGGTGACAATTGGGCATGTGTAAAAGTCATCAATATTAAATGCTGATTATAAAGCAAACTCAAATCAACAACCATATTGGCTGGTATAACCCTTTGAAGCAACACATTCACATCATTGAAATTGTTCTTTGCAGTCAAGGCAACCCTGATTGTAATAGTATAGGTATCATTTGAAACAACAACAGAATAGCCATCTTCACCACACAAAGAATCAAGCTGATTTTTCAATGTTGTCAAGGTAAATGGAAGTTGTTCACTTAATCTTGTTAAAATAAGAAATTTTCTTTCATCTACAGTCCTAGTTGCCTGGGGTACAATTCCAAGAATTTTTTCCCACCTTGAAACACCGTTTTCTGTTGCATCACTGATGAATTGGTCATTAAAACCATTGTCAATTGCACCCCAAGAACTTTCAACTTCAGTCTGTTCAGTTTGAAATATTAACTTCAATTCTCTGATTTCTTTCAACACTTGGGGAAGGTAATCAATCAGGTTTCTATCCATTGTCAACCACCGTTCCCCTCACTGGAATATTGTCAGCACCAAGGGCAAGGTTTTGTGCTAGGGTGTTGATTGTAGTGTTAGCAATATCTAATATGCCTGTGACATTCAGCAGCCTTGTTTCAATTTGACTTATTCTCACAATCAAATTGGTTTCATTTGCCCATGCTTCAGAAAGTTCAAGGAAATAAGCATCAATGGCAGCCTGAACATAAGGTTCAATGTCTGCCCACACCCAACCATCTTGGTATGTGATGGTTGTTGCAATATCCACTGTTGTTGTGGTAACCCCCGCAACAGTTACAACATGACCTATTGGGGCAAGTCCATCACCATTTCCTTGGTTCTGAATAGGGTCAATGATGGTTTGAACATTATTCAAAAGGGTTGAACTTGGAACACCAAAAGTTGAATCAATAATGACCAGCTTCACTGTACCACCAACATTATTTGGTGTTGGGTAAACTTTCACCCCACCAACCCCATTGATTGCATTTACTTTCTCTTTATAGTCTGCAATGTTTCCACCAAAGGCTTGGGTATCCAAACTGATGAAATATCGTGACCTTAGAACTTCAGTATCTTCTTCATCTTCCCCAGGAATTAAAACCGCAGTCAATTCAGCACTTGTTAAACCATCAATGTAATCAATGGGAATCAATGTTCCAAGGGTCTGATTCCCAATTTCACCAGCGGTTTCACATTCTAGTTTGAACACACCTGCTGAAACTCTTTCTTTTGTAACATAATTCAAATCATCTAGGGAAAACCTTGAACCAATCGGAACATCAATGTTGAAAGTTCCTTCCAGGATTGTCTTGGTTGCTTCTTCAACAACAATTCCCCTTTCTGCTGCCCTCTTAATTAAATAATCCCTGCTTGCTGTATCAGCAAAGGTTTCATTCAAAATAGTATCCAGTTGGATATACATATTCTGAAGTTCAACCGCAGCAGGGGCAAGGGCATTATAGATTATTGAACCTTCCCTGGTATCAATGTTTGGGTTTACAACAAGAACCCTGTCAATCATTCTCTGAAGGATTATTTCATAAGTAATGGCTTCATACACTAAATATTCACCACCCTTTCTGTTTCAATGTCACCATAAATGGTGCTGACTGTGAATCTTGCGTGAACCTTTCCTTTAATCGTTTCAAAAGAAGAATCACTGACACCAGTGATTCTTGAATCTTGCATCAAAGCTTCTGTAATTCTTCTTTTTAATTCAGGAAGAACAAATGAAGTTGGTTGACCAAACAAATCCTGAAGTTCAACCCCATAATTCCAACTGTAAATAAGGTTTTCATACCTTTCCACATTAAGAATCAGGTATATTGCTTGCTTCATTGCTTCAATCTCATCCACAAAGCCACCAATGGTTTCTGAACTGATATTAAGTTTCAAAGTCCTTGTCGGAAGTTCTTGATATTCAAAATCACTTTGCAAGTCATCATTAACAACTGGAATCATAATTCATCACCTTACCCTATCCAGCACAATATATTTTTGACCACCCTGAACCCGCATCAATATAACCGATTCCCCCGCAGCAAGTCCAAGATGAACCTGGTATGGTTTCCTTACACCGTCAACCGTCATGTCAACTTCAAAGTCTTTAACCAAGCTTGTTAAAATCAAATGTGATTCATCCAGGGTCAACCGCTGTTCCACATTCAATTTCAATGGGGTTGTGCTTATCACTTTTCCAAACAGAATTGCACAAGGGTTAGATGCTTTGACCGCTTCAATAGCAGCTTCTTTGATTGTTTCAAGCAAGTTAGGCACTGAATCCACCACCCCTTAGTGTCAAGTCCATCGTGTGATTGTCATTGGCAAAAGTATGTTGAACCTTTTCAACCATCATGAAGTTTTGAACAATAACATCACCCAAATCTAACTTTACTGGAATGGAACACCCCGCACGAACACGAACATCACCAAAGGCATTTGATATTGTAAGGGTGCGGGTTTTCGTATTATACAATTGAAGTAATGAATCCGCTTTTGCTTTTCCATTCACTTTGTTGTCAATGGTTTCAAAGTATTGCAATACACCCCAATTATTGATGTTCTTTGAATCCTGGGAAATATAAATCTCACGCTTTCCAGCTTCTTTATTTTCATAAGACAATTTGATTTTATTGTAAGTTTCACCATCAATGCTGGAAGTATATTTGAAATCTTCAGCAACTTCATCATCAATCAGCAAGTTCAATTTCATGGATTCAACATCATTCAAAGTAATTTCACCGTAGTCATCATAGACAACATACATTTTTTTCTTCTCTTGAAGGGTCAAATCCAATGCAGTTTGCACAATATCAAACAAGGCTTGGTTATCTTCCACCCTGGAAGCAATTTTGAAGCCTGTGTTCTTCAATGTTCCTGTTTTAAGGTTAAAGTCTTTGGCAATCATTTGAATCAATTCACCCGCTGTTTTGTTGCTGTAAACATAGGTGTCTTTATTCTTTAAATATCTTAATTGGTCATAGGCTGTCACATTGATGGTATTTTCCTTATTACGTTCCTTCTTGAACACGAATCCATAAAATACTTTTTCACCGTCTGCTTTGAAGCTGACAGCATTTCCTTCTTGGAAATCAATAATGGAATCTTTGACAACAGAAAAAGTCAATTTCCCAGGTTGACCTTTCCTTTGTGTTTCCCATTTTATTTCATCTTCCACAATTGGCTGATATATATTACTTCCGTTTTGAATTAAAAGTTCAATCAATTCAACACCCCCTTAACTTGGTAAGGTCAGAACCTGACCTGGATATATCAAGTTAGGGTTCTTGATTTTACTTTTATTCAAGCTATAAATTTCAGTGTATCTGCCACCATCACCCAAATATTTCTTTGCAATGTTCCAAAGGCAATCACCACTTTTGACCGTATAAGTTTTCAAGGCTGGTGCAGTATCAGCAGGTCTTACAGATTGAATACTTGCTTTTTGTGTGGTTGTTATGGTCACACGCTTAGTTCCATAAGCCTTGTATTGTTTCAGGGAAACTGAAACTGTTAAATCTTGACCATCAGAAGCATCTTCATCAATTTTATAATCTTCCAAAGATACTTTCAGGTTTGTATCGAACAACAGTTTATTTGAAGGTGTAGTTCTTGAACAAATGAATTGGAAGGGTTTTTTATCAGTTTTCAGTTCTTCCAATTTGTTCAAATAAAATGTTGCATCCTTGAATCCATTTGGATAAACGGCAAAAGGATATTGAACATATGGAATAATTGCTTCAAAACTTATGTCAGTTAATCCAGCAGCTTTCAAAATGTTCACTTCACCATCATTTATTAGGTTGATGGTCTTGTTTTGGTTTGCAATTTTCGTTTGCATCTTGGATGGGGCAATGGGTAATGCTACACCATCCATATAAATGATATACGGCATTACTCATGCACCCCTTCCGCTGCCACTTGCATTGTTTCATAAAGCTTATCTTCGATATAGGTCACAACACCATCCAAATCCATTTCTGAACTGACGTTGTTCACAACCCCACCAAGATTCACACTAATTTCAGCAGTTGTGAAGCGGTTCACCACTTCTTGTTCTGCCAGGTCACGAAGGTATTTCAGTTCTTCTTCACTGGATTCCATAGAATCAGCCATCTTTGCAGTATTTCCAGCAGTATTGGCAACATTGCCCATTAAACTATCAAAATCAAATGCACTGCTGTTATCCGCTTTGCTGGCTGCTGCTTGTGCTTTTACGGCATTGATTTCAGCCTGCCTTGCAGTCTTGGCTGCTTGGTTTTCAATCTGTGCATTTGTTCCAAAAGAAACCGTTTGAACTGCTTGAATGTTTACCCCAGGAATTTTATTTAATAGATTGATGAATTCATTGATGTTACCAACCGCAGTATTTATCATGCTTTGAAGTAAGTTCAAAACACCAACTTTCAAATCACCAACAATGTTCAAAATTGTGTTTTTGGCAATCACCCAAGCATTTGAAATTCCACCAACCGCTTGAACCCATTTATAAATTGCCCCAATCACAACCCCAATCAATAAAGCAATCCACAAGAAAGGATTGGAAAGCATGGTCACCATCAATGCCCTGTTTGCAGCAACAGCAAGCCAGGTTGCAGCCGTTTGAACCCCTGTCATGGCAGCATAAGCACCAACCGCAGCAGCTAACCCCCAAAAGATTGGTTCAAGGGTTGACCAGTTATCATATATCCACTGTGCCCCTTTACCGATGCCCTGAATAACAGGTTCAAAAGTCTGAAGCAAGGTGTTTCCAATGACTGTTCCAACCTGGGCAAATGTCATTGGCATTTCAGCGAACTTTTTATTGGTTTCATCTGCTGCTGAAAACATTGCGTTCTTAATTATGTTAGCAGTAATTTCACCATCAGCAGACATTTGTCGCAAATCACCCATTGATTTTCCAGTGTATTTTGCAATTGCCTGTGCCAATAATGGGGCATTTTCCATGATGCTTCTGAATTCATCCCCCTGTAATTTACCAGCAGCCATTGCCTGTGTAAGCTGGTACATTGCAGAAGTTTGTTCCTGAATACTTGAACCACCAATTACGAAGTTCTTATTCATCAGTTCAGTAAAGGCAATCATTTCATCATTGCTAGAAAAGGCATCTTTGGCAAGGATTCCAAGTTTTGAAACAGCAGAAGCAGTATCCATATACACTGACCTTGATCGCTGTGCTGCTTTAAATATTTCATCCTGAAGTTCTGCTGTGGTCTGTAGTCCATCATTCATCAAATTAAGCCTTGCTGTTGTGGAAGTCATTGAATCTGACAGGTCAATAATTCTATTCAGTCCAAATGCAGCACCAAGGGTTACAACCATACCTTTTAATTTACTAACTAAAACACCAGCAGCACCAGAACCACTTCGCATATCATTATTAAACTGTTGTTGTGCCTGGTCAGCTTGCCTTATTTCCTGTTCTACTTCATTGAAGGCAATTTCTGCCCTGTTCAATTCTGCTCTGGCAGCTTGGATGCTGTTGGTATCAATTGCATTATGTGAAGCACTCTGAATGGATTCAAAGCTGTTCAAAACAATATTCATTGCATTGTTCATACTTTTAAAAGCTGGTGACATTCCATCAGTAATTTGTATTGCAGTTCTGATTGTAGCCATTTTCTCACCTGCCTTTGCAATGAAATAGCAGGATGGTCAATGTAGAACCACCCTGCTATTTCTTTTTAGCGTTCTTAATTTGTTTTTCTTTCTTCTTATCTTCTTCCATCTTCAGTTCAATTGCAGCCACAACAAATGCTCTTTCTTGCCTGTCAAGCTGCAAAAACTGTGATGGAAGCATGTGAAATTTGTGAAGGCAATAATAAGCCATATTTGCTTCAAAATCACCTTCACTTATGAGTTTTTTGCTTCATCAACCGTTTCTTCAAAAGTGACTTCAAAGCCGTTCACTTCTTGCACCTTTGTCAAATAATCGGCATATTCCCCAGGTGTCAGCATGGTTTTCAGTAAGGCATCCGCACCCATCACACCATAACTATTCTGAAGTTCGGCATCGTCAAGGTTCGGGAAAGCAGTACACTTTGCAGCCAATTTCCCAAGATACAGGTTGTAATCTGTTTCTTGGGTAAACTGATTTCTTTTTCCATTGACAGAAACTCGCTTTGTGCAAGCCTTCCTTAAATTTTCATCTTCAGTTGATGTGATGCAGCAGATTTCCCAAGGAATTGGTTGACCATCTTCACCAAGAAATCTTTTTGAAGCAGCATATTTTACATTTTCAACTTTCAGTGCATTTTGTGCCAAAAAACCTGATAAGTTACTCATTCAAAGCATCCTTTCTTTTACTGCATACCAGTAAGCAGACTAAATTTTTCAGGAAGTTCAAAATCTTCAAAGGTGAAGTCAATGCTTTCATCCAAGTATTCCGCATCAGCATCAAACTTGGTAAGCAGTCCACCATCAAGATTGCAACCTTTCAAAATAACAGTCTGCCTTCCAACACTGGATGTCACATCTTCATTTGTCACCTGAATATCAAAGTAAACATCTTCACCAGTATTTTTATACCGGTAAAGAAGTTCCCTGAAAATGCTGGTGTTGTAATGGAAGGTTGCGTTTCCTGTACCCTTCCAACCAGTGCTTTTGTTGCCTTTGCCTGTCTTTCCCAGGATTGGAATTTCAGACTTGGTTTTTTCAAAGTTTGCTTCCAGGTTAATTGCTTGCATGAAATTGTATCTATTTCCTTCAATGGTCACAAAACATTCAGCAAGGGAAGCACTGACAGCATCTTTGGCATTCATTACATTGCCCATTCATTACACCCCTTTCTTATTGAACAACAACAGTCATATACAATTGAGCCATTGCATTGACAGGTGTGACCGCATCACCAACCACAACAGCTTTCTTGGTGCTTCCAGCTTCAACAGTTACCAGGTCAGGGTTAAAGTTTTCAATTGCCCTGATTGTTTGCAACTGCTGATGATGTGAAACAATGTCATTCCACAAGCTGATTCTTCCAGCAGCATCATTTGGAACATTACCAAGATATTTTGTATTGAACAAAGCTGCAATGTCATTTGCAATTTGGTCAAGAACTCTGATGGTCTGATTGCTGCTGAAATCACTTGATTTTTCTGCTGTAACTGTGATGAAGGTGTTTATATCTTCAAGCACACGAACAGTGTCACCAACCTTGTGGAAAATGAATTTCCCTGCTATCATGGCAGCTTCCAAAGCAGCCTGGGTGTAATTGACATCAACAGTGAATTCACCATCATACACCCTGTTTGTAAGGCTTCTGTTGACCGCACAACCAGCTTCAGCACCAGTTGCCCAATACACCAGGGAAGAAGCAACAGCACCCGCATCTGTGACCGCATTTTCAACAGAAATGATTCCTTCATGGTCAGAATAAGTTTTGTAAACAACCGCCTGAAACTTAACACCAACTTCATCACGCAAACGCTTGGTGTATTGAACAAACAGTTCAATAATTTCAGCAGTTGTTGACAAACAACCAAGGGTGTTGAAACTGTAAGCTTCAAAGGCATCCAAAGCAGCTTGGTATTCCGTTCCTGTGACAGCATCACCATTTGAACCAAGGGTTAATGCCAAACCAGCAGTTACAACCAGGACAACATTTGCTTTCCAAACAACATAATCATTGTCAATCAAGTTGTCAGTGTTTGGAAGAACCGTTTGTTTGTCCAAAAGGGTTGTTCCAATGTAAGTTGAAACATCAACCTTTGTTCCATCATCAACATTGGTTGTAATAACTGTTTTCAGGTCATTCCCACGAACACCCTTATATTTTGCTGTGCAGTATGTGTTGGCTGCTGCAACACCAGTTTTCATCAGTTTATAGAAATGTCCAGTTTTGATGTTCTTGAACAAATCCCTTAAACCTTTCATTTTGTCATGGTCATAAGGATAACCAAACAGCTTCAAAGAATCACTTTTGAATTCTTCCGCTGTCACCGTAAACACCGCAGCATCAGCACCCCAATCAAGTTCAAGTGCCAGGGCAGCAATACCCCTGTCAGAAAGAAGTGTTGAAGCTTTTGCAGCACTTATGAAGTTGATATAAGTACCAGGCAACACCTTGTTTTGTGTAATGAAAGTACCACCACCAAGTGCCATATCAGTTCACCTTCTCTTTCATAAATTTTTCAATCAAGTCATCCACTTCTTCAAGGGTGTATGACTGACCATCTTTCAGAACAACATTCACAACATCTTTTCTATGAATGTATTTTTTAGCTGAAACAATCTGTTCCTTGGTGAAAGCAACTGATTCACTTTCATCAAGATTCTTTTTTGTTGCCATCAAATCACCCTTTCACATCACTATTGACAACCAAAGTTTCCATGTCATCCAACACAACGCTTTTAGTCACAAACATGTTGTATTGAACAAAGAAGTGAAGAACACCATCGACTTTTTCATGATTCATTTCAGTTCCACGAACCATTGAACCATCCAAAAGGGTTATATATTCAAGGGCATCCAACAACTGTGAAGCAACAGCCTGAATTTCCTCATTGTTCCCAGGTATAGCAGGGAAGTAATGAATATCAAAAGGGTGTTGCCTGAAGTATCTTAACCCAATCATTTGGTTTTGTGATGGATTCAAAACAGCAATGAAAAAACAAGGTTCTTTCAAACCTTGTTCAACTGATTCACTGTATATTTTCATACCATCACCAAATACTTGGTTCAATTTAATGGATATACCATCAATCAGATTATTCACCATTGAAACATTCCCCCAAGTATTTCATCAATTTCTTTTCCAAAATCTTTGGTGCTTCTGAATTAAGTTCATTTTCCGATATTGTCAGCATGAAAGTTCCTTCAACCCAACCTTTGTGATTCTTGGTTCTATGACCAAATTCACGATAGGAAGCATAGCTTACTGGATTGATAATTTCAATCTGATACATATTGCCCGCTTTTGAAATACTTAAAGAATCGGCATAGGCTTTGGCATTGGATGTTCCACCTGACCTTGCTTCTTCTTCAGTCCTGGCAGTCCATCCCCGCCTTAAAGTTCCACCGCTTTTTCCTACTGATTCAGGATATTTTCCAACAGGGGTTCTTTTAATAACCTTTGCCAGTAGCCTTGCAGCAAGTTCTTTTGCAGCAGATTCACAAAAGGCTTCAAAATCCCCTCGTTCCATCTGCTGCATCCGCTTTTGAAGGTCTTTTAATTGTCTGAAATCACAGTTCCCCCATCTTGCCATTATGCCCACCCCTTGAATAACTCCAAAGGAACTTCTTGATGGTTTGTAAAAACAGCAGGTTCACCACTTCTTTCATAATCAGTTGTTTTACCGTTCTGTGTAACAGTGATTTTTGAACCTGCTGGAATACTAACAGTGGGAGAAATGAACAACTTTGCAGCTTGTGTGACCAGTGCAGCATTGTTGTTTTCTGTGGTGCTGGTAATACGTTCAAATGACAATTTACAGGGTTGGTTTTCATAAACAGCAACTTCATCAAATTCAGTTCTTTTATTGATTGGATTGGTTGATTCCTGCCTTATTATTACAGTGCAAATGCCTTTCCATAGCAGTTCAAGCGGGTTTACCATTTGATGCACCTGTATGAAACAAGTTCATTCTTCCCATAATTTAAAAGGTATGAAATCAAGGCATCCAATCGCTGTTCAGGTGTACTATCACCACTACCAATTGCATAGGTAATGTTTGTATCACCTTCTTGAATCTGTTTGATTGCTGCATCCAAATTAAACCCTGTCAATTGACCAGTTGATTTTTTGCTGAAAAGAAATTCACCAACAACCATATCAACTGCAATTTGATGAAGCCCATCAGGAATTACAATTGTTTTGGTAACAGAATCATAAACACCACAATCATTTTTAATGTGATTTTCAACTTTTTGAATGATGAAGCCAAGAACCCAGGCATCAGCTTCAGTCACAATGTAGCCGAATGAAGCCAATCTTGCAGTCACATCTTCAAGCATCATCATCACATCCTTTATTCAGTTTCTTTTTTCCTTGTGTTTCTCTTTTTAGGTGCTTCAGGTTCTGCAACACCTTCACTTATTTCAGCACCTTCAGCTTCAACTGATGTTTCAGGTTCAGGTTCAGGAACAGAAAGTTCCGATTCTGCTGCATCAAGTTCAACGGTATAACCCTTTGACTTGAACCAATCAATCAAATGGGGGTTGGATGTTTCACCAACCCCCTTGGGAAATTGAATCCCAGCAGAAATGCCATCATATTGTTTATTTGGTGCAAATATCTTTGCCATTAAAATTCACCATCCTTTATGCTTTTACTTCAACTTCCACTGTTGCTGTAACCGCTGCCGTATTAGCAAAAGGAAGTGGTAAAGCACCAAGGGTTGCTGTGAAAGTATATTTTGCAGCAGCAGCTTTATTATAGGTATCAGTATCAACCCAAGCTGCAACAGGAACAGTTGCCTTTGCACCACCTGCAAATGTAGCAGTTACCGTTGTAGGTAATGCAGCCTGAACAGCAGCAGCATTTGTATAAATTGGAACTGCCACCGTTCCACCATTCACATCTGCAATGGCATCAAAAGCAGTAATTTCAATTTTCATCAGTGTGATAAGTGCTGTTTCAATTGCTGCAACCAAAAGGTCTTTGGTCATCCCTGTTGGGTCAATCCCAGCATAGGGTGCAAACATTTGAAGTTCTGACATTGGCAAGTAATCCCATGGGGATAACGTATCAGAACCAGCAACTATGGTGTATCCCTTTGCTGTAAACCAGGCAATTAACCTGGTATTTGCATCAGGAACAGCACCAACACCATTGAAGAAATCCACACCATAATCACAATTGTGGTTTTCATTCAAAGCATATATTCTTGCCATATCTAAATATCACCCTTCCTTTACTGAACTTTGATTTTACGAAGAACACCAGCAGCCTTTGTTGCTTTTAAGGCAACAGCAGCAACCATTTCAACTTCACCTTTTTTAACCGCACCAGCAGTCTTGAAGTCAGGCAACCAAGTTTGAACAGGTACAACACCAGCCATACTGATTGCATGGAATCCATCTAAACCAAGTCTTGCAGCAAACAGGGAAGTTTCACCTGTAGCAACTGAAGTTGCAACAACAGGGTCATTACTTCCAGCTTTTGCCCCAAGGTCAACCAGTGGGGTTGTTCCATAGAATTCAACCTGCTGACCAAAATCATTTTTACTGGTCATATACATTCCAGCACGTCTTGCACAAGCACGAATTTTGGCAATCAACTTCAGGTTTCCACCAATGAAAGAAGGTGTTCCATCCAATCCCATCAGGAATTCATCAAGGACATCCAAAAATGCCTTATAATTTGCATCCAGTAATGCAGAAGTTGAAAGGTCAATTGCTGCACCTGGAATGTACTCTGTGGAAGAACCAGTTAATGCTTTTTCAAGTCCATCAAACGCAGTAATATCAACCGCACTGTCACCATTGATGACCGTATCATTGAATAGTGCAGCAGCAGCTTTGATTTTCTGCTGTGATTGAAGGGTGACTTCATCAATGATTCCACCCATGTTGGAAATAACCCTGTCAATTTCAAAGCTTCCACCAAAAACCTTTAAGTCAGTGGTGTATCTTTGTTTGGTTACTTCCTGGGCAACATATTCACTGTTTATTGCCCTGAAAGCAGCCGTTGGTTGTGTGATTACCCTTGTGTATCCATAAGTAAGGGTTGCACCCCCACCAGTAGGAGAAACACAATCATCAAAGGTCAGATTGTTGAAAAGGAAACTGGATTTTGCAAATTCATCAATAACCCCCATCTGAAGGGCATCTTGAACATTCAGTTTTGCTTGTGCTAAAGTTACGGACATAATAAAAACCACCTTTCAAAATAGTTCAATTTTATTCATTTGATTCAAAGTGCATCCTTACTGCTTCAGCAAGGGAAGTTGGTGCATTTCCACCTGGTGTTCCGTCTTTACGTTCACCAGGCTTGATTCCTTTGAAGCCTGGTTTGGTTTCTACATTGAAAAGGAACTTGGTTTCTTCAGCTTCAACAAGTTTTTTCACTTCATCATCCAAGCCTTTAATGTTTTCACCATCCAATTCAGCTTTTTCAAGGAATCCAGCAAGCAAGGCTTTAACTGCAACAGTGTTCTTTGCCTTGGATGCAATCAGTGACTTTTCAACAGCATTATCAATCTGCATTTTTTTCACTTGTGCATCATAGTTGGCTTTCTCTGTTGTGTTTTGGGTTTGAAGGTCAGTAATGGTTTTCTTTAAAGCTTCTGCATCACCAGTGGATTTCTTCAGTTCTTCCAACTGGGTATCCCTGGTTTTAACATCAGTTTCAAGCTGCTTTTTAGCAGTATTCACTTCATCAAATCTTGCCTTGGTAACAAAGTTACCATTCAAGCTTTCCATCACTTTTGTTGCCTGTTCTTCAGTTAAACCCATAGCCATCAATTGTTCTTTTGTCATTTATTTTTCATCCTTTCAAATTACGTTGTTTTACATGGGTAACGAACCATGAATTTGTCTTGTTCTTTACCGTCAACAATACCAAAATGACGATTTTAATTTAATGAATCAATTTTCGCTTGAACCGCAGCAATATAATTTCTATCACTGGAAACCCTAATGTGACTTACCAACAACCAAATATTATTGGTCTTAGGAAGAAGCTTCTTTTCCACATTTCTTTTTACTGCAAAGGCAACCCCACGATTTTGAATATGGGTGTGTTGCTTGAAATTCTGTGGATTAAAAACAATATAAGATTCGTCAAGGTGTGATTTCTTAACTTGAAGCAATAACCCACCTTCTTTTGGAAAAGTGCCGAAAAAACCGCCTTCATATTTGCCCTGTAAGGCTTTAAAAAATTATTATAGGGGTAACTGTACCCCCTGAAAAATCAACGTTTCATGCTAATCACCCCTTAAAATTGGACATACAAAAAAGCACCTGCATTTTCGCAAGTGCTTTCACTTTTTGACTTATTTTAGAACAAATCTTGAATCAATCTTTTGTATATCCCTTCATCAATCTGTACCAAACTTTTTGTTCCATCTTTGAACTGCAAGGCAATTTGAAAGATTCCTTTTTCTTTTGCACTCAATGCACCCGCCAACATTCCAACCCCACCAAGTAAAGCACCACCAACAATTCCCCTAGCAACACCACTGACAGCACTTTTTTGATGTTCTTCAGTTATTACTTCATAAGCTTCAATGCTGTCTTTGTTCAGCTTTACTTTCTTGAATCCCCTGGCAAGTATTACCCCACCCATTGATTGTTTAACTTCCCAACCTAAATGTTCACCAGCAACAACATGACTAATCATGAATTATCCCCCTTTAGAATAATCACTTTGAAAGTTATTTTTCAAGTTCTTCAAATTCACATTTCTTTTGATTATCAACAATTTCTTCAGGAATTCCTTCAGGGTATTCTTCACAAGAAAACTGTTCATAATCATTTGGATGATACTTTATACACTTCAAACAATTTGGTGCTGTACCAATCATATTATTCACCTTCCCTTGTGAAATACTTCTTGACTATTTCCAGAACTTCCAAAGCAAATGGTGACGGTTCATCACTCAATTCTGCCATTGCAAAGGATTCAGCAAGGAATTCATCAGCATTTTTCTTGGCATATTCTGAAACAAAGATTTTTGATACTTCTTCTTTCCATTCTTCATATGTTAATTCATGTGTAACATGCCACTTCTTATCAAGGGCAGTCAATGCTCTGGAATACTTGCGTTTGACCGATTCAATTTCATTCCAAAAATCAGAATCAAATCCCCATTGTTTTGACTGTCTTTGTGAAGAAAAAGTATGCCCAAATTCATGCGTTAAAATTGCAATTGATGAATTCTTTTCTGTTCCTTTAGGATGAAATTGTGCATTAACATCTTTGGTATATGATTTTTCAAGACGGTCAGAATCTTTGAAGTACCTTGGTGATAGTTCCATTACACTGGTTTTTTCTGAACCAACCCTCACAACATGAGCATAAACATTATTACCGCAATCATTTGACTGAACACAATTCAAAGTGTTTTGATATTTGTTTTGTAAAGAAATAAGCTGTTCACCATTTTCTTGGGCAAGCTTTAAATCCAAATTGGAGAAATCAACCTTAACAATTCCAAGTGGATTCAAAGCATTCAAAACAAATTCATTTACTTCTTCGATTGTTGCTAAATCCTTGATTGACTTAATATTACCATTATTAGTTAATTGTTTCAATCCATCCTTAGAACCACCATCAATGAAGGTTTGTTTCCAATCCTTATATTTCATGGTTGAAGGAACATAATAGGTTTTACCATCCTTGCCCCTGGCAGCACGTTCCCCATAATCATCTTCAAAATGTGGAACTGTGGTTGTTCGACACCAGCAATGAAAAGGGGGTGCTGTAACACCCACTTCAAATTCTTTCATATCGAATATCTGACCATCAAGTTCCTGGCATATTTCTGATGTGTGATTGTCCAGGGTTGCCACAATTTCAAACCGTTCAACATCCAGTGCATTGAAACAATCTTTCTGTGAAGCGGATGCAAAGGCAGCGGATTCAGTCATGACCAATCTTCCAGCCTTGTTTTTATCAACATTGAACTGGTGTGATATATCTTTAATTGCCTGGTCAGGGGATTGCCCCCTAATGACTGACTGTGCAAGCTGTGTTTGCAATGTTCCAATAAGCTGTTGTTTGTTAGTCCATAACCTATCACTGAAGGTTCTTTTGTCACTTGACCAAGGTTTTGACAGCACCATATTCAATTGGTTGCTGTCCAGGTCTTGCAAATCCCAACCAACATTGAAACCCTTTTGGATTTCCCAAGCTGTATGATAATAACCTTCAGAATAGACATCCCTTAGAAGCTTATCCAATCCATCCTGCTGGTTACCATAAAGAACTTCAACCTGCTGTTGCATCTGAAGCTTTAAGGATTCCAGCCTGGAAATGTGAACCTTGGCTGAAGCGTTTTCAAGTTCCTTCATCCATACTGGATTCATGGCATTTTTTTCACCATACTTAATGTATTCGTCAACATCCCATTTGAATTCTTTCAATTCTCTGGTGTTCAGCAGCCGTTTGGCTTCAGCCATTGTGATTTTATTATTGACCGCAAATCTTGTGTACCAAGTTGATATTTCTTTTTCAATGTTCTTGGTTGCAATCATATATTGCTTTTCAAGGTTTGCATAATAAACTTGACCTTTTTGAAGTTGTGCTTCTTCAAGAAGTTCCATTCTTTTCTTCCAATATGGATTATTGGGCATTACCATCACCGCCTTCATCGACTGAAGGTTTTACTGGATTGAATGAATTCTTATAATCATCCATTTCAGTTTGTTTTTCATCCTTAACCCGCTGAAGTTCTTTTTCAGCATCGGTCACCCAAGGATGCTGTTCAATGATGGTTTCATTTGAAAGGATTCCTTCTGACTTAGCACAATTTTCAATGCTTTCAGATTCATTGATAAGAATATCCCTATTGAATATCACTTCAACTTCCTGACCATCAAAGTTTCCTGCACCACTATTGGCAAGATGGATGTTGATGAACCAAAGCAGTTCTTCAAATGAAGCCTGATATTCTGTTTCCATACCGTTTGCATCCAGGTCAATATCTGAATACATGCTTTGAATGTTCATTTGGTTTGGATTGTTGTTCATCCTGTCATCCTTGGCATCATAACCCCTGGCATTTTCAATCAGTGCCTTCTTGAATAATTCCAAGATTGCTTTGTAATTTTCGGCATTTACTTCAACGGTCAGCGTATCAACATCACCAGCAGAACCATCAACTGTTTTGACCTTGACAGCACCATAAAGTGCTAGGTTATGCCTAAATTCAGCCAGGTTCGTTCCATCCAGGTTCTTGATGACCAGGATTGTATTCCTTGCATCTTCCTGCATGTTGTTTTCAAAATCAGAAAGGATGGTGTTTATGCCATCCTGAAGTGATTTCACCCTATTGATAAGGGGAAGTTCTTTGTTGTTATACTTGAAAGGAATCAAGGGAATCTTCTGCCAGTTCATTCCTGTTTCATTTCCTTCAGCATCAATCAGAACCATGTGTGTGCTGCTTGGATTTTCAACATCAAGAATTAAGCTGCCATTCTGAAGAACATAGCGTTCAATTCCATGTGTAGTATAAATCTCAACCTTTTCAATGATTTTTTCAACTTTACCTTCATAACCTTGCACTTCATAAAGTCTAACCGCACAATCCAAAATGGTATGTGCTGCATCCGTCCAAAATGGAAGGATTTCATAAGGTTCAAACTTCTTGAAAGTAAGTTCACCAGCTTCATTGTAATAAGGATAAAGCCAACCGATTCCACCATTCAGGGAATCTTCCCCCAGGTTCTTCAATAACCTGTGGAATCTTTTATTAAACACCTTTTTCAATACTTCCTGGTATTGCTTGTTTTCAGTGTTTAAAGTAAATGGTTTCCCAAGAAGATAATTGGCTTTTTGGTCAACCATTTTTGAATATTGATTATCAACAATCTTGTTGTTGGGTAAGTTTTCAACTTCCTGAAGCATCCCATCTTTACCAATGACAGTTCTTTTCCTTTTCAGAATGTCATGGTCACCGACATAATACTTTTCACCAGCAATCATGGCTTTTCTTTTGGGTGAACTTTTCCACTTGGTAATTTCCAATTCAAAAAACTGCTTATCAGTCAGCCTGGTCTTTGAACCTTGTGCAATTATGTTGTTGATGTTGGCAGTTTCACTGAACATGTTAAAAGTGAACAATTGCGTTCACCCCTTTCTTAATCAAAACTAATTCTATTACCTGAACCAATCTTTTCTGCAATGCCTGTTGTCGCATCAGGGGCATCATCATGAAGGTTCTTACCTTCCTTCTGATATTTGGTCATTGCAACATAATATTCAGGGAATCTGTCTGCCCAATTAACAGGGAAATAAACATGGTTCATCACCCAGGTTGAATTGGAAAGGATTCTTGCCTGTTTGTTCTTTGACTGATGGAATGGGTTCACTTGCACTTTGTTGGTCTTATGAACTTCCTTCAATATCCGTTCAACTGACCTTGCAAATCCCCGCCCACCATTGTTCGATTCAATATCTGCAACATTTACACCATCTTCATGCAGCATCTTTGCCGTTGCTGGTTCAGTAATTTCCATACCTTCTTTGGTGTAAAGCACATTCAGAACATAAGCTTCATTTTGATAAACACCATAATCAATGCTGCAAAGGTAATCATTACCTTCATCAGCCGTATCTGTGTAATTCCTGATTTCAGTGAACAGTAGGTTTCCTTTGTCATCCATCGGCAGTTTCTTATATGTTTTAAAGCTGCTGTAAAGCTTGCCTTTAATATCAATGGGTTCTTGTTGATAGTTGGCTGAAGCTATATCCAAACCCATTGCCTTAATCTTTGATTGGTATGACTTATATGACAGCACTTCATCACAAAGCATTGTTCCATCATCTTTCATTGCCTTCAGGGTGATGTGCCTAATCTTTGCACCCTGTGCCTTGTAATGTTCCAATGCTCTACCCGCCAGGTCACCACTTGCCCACCTGGTCATGATGATGATGATTTTTGCACCTTCTTCAAGTCTGGAAAGCATGGTATTTGTAAACCAATCCCAATGACTTTGAAGCTTTTCTTCATTGTTGGCTTCCAACGCTGACTTGATAAGGTCATCAATAATTAGAATGGTTGCACCAAAGCCTGTTGCAGTACCAGTGGGGGAAGTTGCAAGGTAATTATTGTACCCGCCTTCCAAACTCCAAAGATTCATTGCCCCATCACCTTGTTTTATCTTGGTGTTGGGGAATACATCTGAATAAACTGGAATATATTTGTCAACCTTGGTTTCTTGAATGGTGTTTCTAACATTCTTTGAAAACATGGTTGAAAGGGTTTCATTGTATGAACCTGTCATGATTTTTTCATTACCGTTCTTACCAAGCACCCATTCAACCAAGTTTCCTGCTGTTCTTGACTTCCCATGCCTTGGGGGTTCATTGACAATTAAAACTTCATCATCACTTTCATAAAAGTCTTGAAACTCATTACATAAATCAACCAGGTATGTTCTTTCTGGTTTATAGAAATCAGGTGCTTTCAGATTGCAATAAAAAAAGAACTCACGTTTCGCAAGTTCAATTTGTGCATATAGCTTCAGAAGCTTTTCATCCATCATATATCAACTTCTTCAGTTCTTCAGTTGTTAATCCTTCCATTGGATTATTGACCTGACCTGATATTTCAACTTTATCCTTGAACATTCCAAGATGCTTTCCAATCAGTTCCAAGGCTCTCACCTTATCGCATGATTCAACCGCAATACCAAACTTTGTTTCTTTGATTGATGCAATGGCTGCTTTCTTATCAGTGGGAAGGTCATCAGTATCAATCAATTCAACAAACTGTTCAACTTCATTTGAATCTTTATATTCCTGGGTGTCATCATCCCACACCCGTCTTGTTTTTGGCTTGGTGACAACCTTGGCAAAATCAGAACCATTGCTGAAAGCTATCTTTGCCAGTTCAAGAAGCACTTTATCTTGGGTGATTTCCGTTCTTTCTTGAAGCTTTTGTTGCTTCTCTTTCATGTATGTCTGAACATTAACATTTCTTAACAATCTGACAGCAGCACTTGCAGCAACTTCATCCTTTTTTACACTCGGATATGCTGCCTTATATGCCCTAGTTGCATTAAGGTCAATCAGGTATTCATCAACAAACCGTTTTTGCTTTTCAGTAAGCTTTGCCATGTTATCACCTGCCTTTCTAAACGAAAATAAAGAAAACACCTGATGCAAGGAGGCAACACCAGATGTTTTCTTTGGAAATTTACAATGTTATCACAATAACATTGTAACACCTTAGATAATGCACTTGAAGTGAACGCATGTGACATGGAATGTTGCATTTTTACTTGATGTCAATACCGTTTAGGTTTGTTACTTTCAATGCAACATTTACAACACCTTTTAATATTTTATTGTTTGTTGTTTCTTTACCGGTTCTTTCCTTTATAACTTTGCAATTGTACCCTTTACCCTGTGAAATTATCTTGGTAACAAGGTAATATTCACCGTCATATTTTACTTTCATGATTTCACCTAAACAGTTCAATGATGACATCATCAGAAAACAAATGAATCTTCAAGTTATTTATCAAGCGGTTCTTATTTCTGCTGATTGTCGCAACATCAACATCAAAGTATTCTGCAATATATTCCCTGGTCTTTCCTTCAAAATACCTCAATGAGATAATGTCATAATAAGCATCAGATGAAATTTTCTGAAGGGCATCATCAATAATTTTGATGTATCTTTTGGTCATGAAAATTGATTTTAGAAGTGATTCAATCAATTCTTCAGCTTTGTCAGCATCAGTGCTGGTATTAAATTGACTACCTTCCCCTGCAAAGCTGGTAATGCTTTTGCTTTTTTTCTGGATACCTGATTCACCGATGAACTTAATATGATTTTCCTTTTCGACAATTACATCCTTGAAATTGTTGTAATTATATAAAAGTTGTTCTGTTTTTTGATAAGCAGAAAACCTTGTATCCTTCATGAACCCTTGTTTTCTTAACTCCGCAAGTAATTCAGAATTGGCTTCTTTGATGATTTCTTTTAAATTCTCCATATTTTCCCCTTTCTTTCAGGTTCAAGATGGGTTCATGATGGTTCAAGATGAATCTTCTCATCTTGAACCGATTCAAACCGTTGGTGTTACTGGGTTTCAGCCTATCGGTTCAAGATGGTTCGTTATTTTTCTTCTTATATTCTTATTTTTAAAGAATATATAAAATTTTTTGTTATATTTTTTAGTATATAGAAAGAACTTTGTATTCATCTTGAACCATCTTGAACTGCATCCTTCAAACCGTTGCTGTATCTGCATTTGAAGCGGTTCAAGATGATTATTTTTATCTTGAACCCATCTTGAACTTTTACCTTCATCTTGAACCGCTACTGCAACAAATCTGTTTTCGGTTCAGTATTAGAATTCACATGTACCATGAAAGGAATGATTGTCTGACCTTGAAAAGTCACATATATTCTTCCACTCTTACTGATTTGTTCCAGTTCCGCAGCATCCAATTCAAAGCAGGTTTCCGTTGCAAGCTTCCCATCACTGAATTGAATCACTGTTGCGGGAAGCGGGTCACAACCTTCACCAGTGTAAGTTCTGTTTGCATATTGTGTTTTAACAGGTTTCATTTTCTTCACCATCCGTTTCCATAAAGTTTTTAAGAATTAAGGCACATTGAAGAACTTCAACATCACAATCTTCCTTGTGTTCGCAGCAATAACAATACTTATCTGATAACCAATCCACTATCCAATCAGGGGAATATTCATTCTCTTGATTTTCGCTGCAAAAAGTTTTAATCATATTATCACAGTGGGTGTGTAAGCATCTGTCAAAGAAATCACCTTCATATTTTCCACTTTGTCTATGATACTTTTCACTAATGGAAATATTTTGACAGCACAATTCACACTTATGAACCTTCTTTGCGTTGTGAATTTTATCTGTAAAAAATTCCATCAGCTACACCCCCATAATCTGTGAAGCAATCATGTCTGCTGTATGTGTCCAAAGCACATTAGGATATTTTTTGACCGATGCTGAATAATACTTCCAGTTTTCCTTTTCATCAAAGCTTCCCATGTGCCACCTGATGCACATTACTTCTTCAGGGGTCAGCTTCATGTGCTGTGCCAGGTAAATCAATGACTTGTCACCATGACCAGGAATCAGGAAATCATTATTGTAATTCCAACCACTACCATCAGAATTTTGTTTATAAGCATCAATCTTGCAAAGGTCATGGAACATTCCAACCACAAAGGGTGACCTTAAATTTCCCCACTTCAACCTGTTTGCTTTAGTAAGCTGTTTCAAGGTTTCAGCCACCGCATAACTATGGTCAAACAACCCGCCTTCATAATTTCCATGATGACTTTTGGCAGCGGGTGCTGTGAAAAAACCATTTCTTTTCAGCCATTCCATGAATTCAGTTGGGATATACTTACCCATCATAATTTCAAAATTTCCAATTCTATCTTCCAGTAATAACATCAATGAACACCATCCTTTTTCAGTTTCTTGAATATTTACTTTCAAGTTCTTGAACTCTGTTTGTAAAAAAATTTATTCAGTCATATCTAAATTAAAATCAACCTTGTAAGGTTCACCCAAAAGAACTTTTATTTTCAATTCAGAATCTTCAAGTCCAATAATCAGGATTCCATCATTGAAAACAGTTGCAAATTCATCACCATCTTCAATCTGTGCATCCGCACCATTTTCCTTTTTGAATTCTTCCGTTGCAAGTTCAATTGCCTTATTAAGTTTGTCCAGCATAATAATCACCTGAATTCCTTTCTGCTTTTCTTGTCCCTGATTTCAATTCTGCTGATAAGGTCAAACCCTGCCCAATCAATGATGAATTTCAAAACATTCAGCAAACTATGAACCTTTTTATCCAGTTCATTTTCTTCTTTGATTACATGCCCAATTGCTTCAAAAGCTGTTATGTCTTTGCATCCGCTGCTGTTAAACAGTTGATTCTTATTTGACATCATTCAGCATCCTTTCTTACTGGTATATCCTGCATTTCAGGGTGTTTCTGTTCCATGTAAATCGCATAACCAACATTCCACATGGCAGACCTTAAATGGGGTTCATCCTTCATTCCCCGCATGTAGCAGGATAAATGCCGAATTGCCGAATCAATCAAACTGTGAATAGGAATACCTTTTTCACAATTCCGTTCACCATATTTCAAAGCACCTTCTTCACAATGCTTTGCCAATTCATGAATTGCTTCCCAGGGAATAAGGTCATACCTTCCTTTGCCCTGGTGCATATCTCTGACTGCACCAGTTTCAAAGGTTGTGCGGTCACCGCTGTCTTTTATATCCATTATTCTTATTCCTCATTTCTAAAACATTTTGTGTAATAACATAAGCACAATTTTTACATATATCACTTGGATAAAATCCAATTCTACTTCCAACTGGAAGAAAATCTTCAATTCTGCCACTTACAGACGTTACAGACATTTCCCATGAATCATTTTGTTCCATTATTTCACCACAAATATCACACTTAACTAATTTCATTTTATTCAATCATCCTTTCTTAGAAAAATCCTGAACTTTTTGCCATTAACTTTCTTATCCACTATGTCAAAATTGAACTTCTTTTTAATTTGCTTTGAAAATTCAATGTTTGATAATGGTTGAAGATTGTTTTCCAGGCAATACTCCTGGTACCGTTTATAAACATCTTTGGTTGGTTCATTTTCAATTCCATCCTGACTAACTTCTTTGATGAAGCCAATGATGGGGTTGTTTGTTTCTTCATAGTCATCCAGTTCCTGTTGCACCCTGTTTGACTTGGCAAAACCTTGATTTTTGATAACCCTTTTCAACCCATCCAAACCAAGTTGAATCAAATATTCAATACAGTCCTGTTCCCGCAGTTCATATTTGATGTATGGTTTATAATCAGGATCATCCACACTGAACTTTGCATCAAAGGGAATGATGGTCAACCTTCTTTGAACCGCACCTGTTTTGTCCTTAATCCTGGGTATGTTATTTGCTGAAAACAACATCTTTGAATAGTTATTGAATTCAAAGGGGTCTTGTCCTTTGCGTTCAACACTGATTCTTTCACCAGTGACCAACTTCCTGAATACTGCTGCATTGGCAATGAATTCATCCCCTATGTCATCACCAATGTTGGCAAGTTTTCCAAACAGTTCAGCCGTTTTGAATCTGTCTCCCAATTCTTTCATGTCAAGGGAAGCAATGTTTTCATCCCCAAGCATTGTTTTTACCATGTCCAAGAAAGTTGACTTACCATTTGACCTGTCACCAATCAGGATGAAAGCCTTGCCCAATTCATTCCTTCTGTATAAGCAATAACCAACGGCTTCTTCAAGCAGTGACCGAACCTGATTATCTTTACAGGCAATTTTGTTCAGGGTACTATCAACCAGTTCTGAATAAGCAGCGGGGTTATAATCCCAATTGATTTTGTTGGTGATGATAATTTCAGGTGTGAAAGGAACAAATGTATCTGTTGCAATGTTGAAAACACCGTTTCTGAAGGCAATCATGCTGGCATCTGATGTTGGTGTGTTATCTCTTATTAAAAGGTTCAGGTATGACATGACTTCAGTTCTTTTTGCCCTGTTTAGGCTGCTAATGTGCTTTATCATTTCAGCTTCAATTTCAGCCTGTCCATCAATATACACACCGTCTTTATATAGGTGAAGTTGTCCGTTTATCTTGATTATGTGATTATTGTTCTTGATGTAGGTTGCAAATTTATCAAATAAGAAGTTTGTTCCTTTGAAGAAAATTGGCTTCTTAAAAGCATCATCCCGCAGCACCACATCAAGTTCAGATTCCTTCAGGGGAACTTTCAGTACATGACTGTTTATCAACCTGATGGTTTCCCTGGCTTCTTCAATGGTAAAATCAGAAGCTTGTAGGGTCAGAATATAATTAAATAACGCTTGGTTTCTACCATCGCCAGCTTCCATGTCAAGGAATTCTTGCTTTGAATTAACTGGAAATAACCATTTTGGAACTTCTTGATAATCTTCATGTGGTTCAATATCCCATTCAATGAATCGTTTTTCATTGTTGAACTTTAGAACTGAATACGAATTCTTATTTCCAACTTTAATGTCAGCAATCAAACCACACGCTAGTTGTTTATGTGTTCCACACTTATCAATACCATTATTTTTGAACAGGAAGTGTTTACCCCTAGTTGTTTTGTAAACCCTACAATTCAACTGCTTATCTTCCACTATGTTCATTAGCAATTCAGCCTGTTCAGCATCGTCAATATCAATCAGAATGGTTTCATCACCAAGAATTCCAGCATATTCAGGAAGTGATTGAACTTGGTCAATTGTTTTAAGGTCAGTTCTTCCTTTGAATTTTTCCATACAGCGTTTATCTTTTGTTTCAACATACCCTTTGAACAACTGCACGTTCAATCACCACCTTTTAACAATGATGGTTTCATATAACCACCCCAAAATCTTTCAGCCGTTTAACTGCTAGGTCAATATACCAATTCCTATCAAGTTTATTTGGTATCCCTGCCTGGTTCACATCCTCATTGATGAAGAAGCAGTGTTCAGGTGTATCCTGGAATTTTTCAGGATTTTTCTGAAGGTTTTTCACCTTAAAGATGCTGCCTTCTGATTCCAAGTTTGAAGCAAACACTCTGAAGCATTTTTCTTTTTGAATTTCACCACCGGTGAACACCTTGATTGTTTTTAGCTTTTTATCTTCATCACGAATCTTTTCTTCAGTGACAGTTGGACTGTATAAAGCATGTAAGTATTTGCTGCTGACCTTCACAATCTTTTGGAATTCCTTCAACTGTGAACAGTCATTGATGGTTTTTTGTGGATGCACCCCATGAAGTAAGTATTCCTTGACCGCTTTGTTGACAATCGGAAGGTCATAATCCAGGGAATCAAGTTTCTTGACATATCCACCCTTTGACTTGTAATCTCCTTCAAAATCAACAATTACATAGTTGTTTACATCCTTTTGAAAAATCTTCTTGTAAGAATCGAATTCAAGCTGCATCCTGGTTCTTTGTTCCCACTCATAACAAATGTCATCAATCACTTCATAGTCATCTTCTTTGAACAGCTTGATTATCAAACCATCAGTGTTTGACTGTATCAGTTGACAGTGACCTTCCAGCATTTCAATCAGGTCAAGCAGCAACAGTTGTCCACCCACGCAAACATTATTTGCCTGTCTTGGGTCATGAAGTGCGTTGTTCTTGTCCTTCATTGCCCCATAGGTACTGTTCAAAACAATCTTGTATGGTGCTTGCATTGGATTCTTTTCTGCCTTCAGTTTCAGCCTGGTATCTCTGATTTCCCTATACTTTGAAGGGTTGGCAATATTCCTGCTGCTGAAGCCGTATTCAATCATCAATGCGGGATAATAGGAAGCAACATCAATGTTGATGAAATAACCTTCCCCATTGTATTTGGGAATTGCACCATGTAACCCGCCCCAGGCAAACACATGGGGAACACCAGCCACATCCAATTCAAGTGTTTTGGAATAATCCCTGTTTATGGGATTTTTATACCAGTTCACAACTTCTTTATATTTTTGTATTTTCAGGGTTTCAGGAAATTCAATTTCAAATTCATCATTATGGCTTTTCTTGTTTGCCCCCAGGATGATTGCTGCAAGTTGTGCCTTGGTTTTGGATATATATGAAAGTGGTAACTTAAAAGCCTTCACCAAAGAAAGATGACTTTCAAATTCTTCCTTCCTTTGAATGAAAACTTCAATTGTTTGTTCAACATCATGCCGACAATATTTCACTGTTTCTTCTATTTCTTCATGGGTCAAAGGTCTATCAATATCAAACGGAACGCTGGATTCCCTGATGCTGTTACCCATGAACCCTTCAAGCTGCTTCAATCCATGAAAGCTTGTCATTATGTCATAGTTGTTCAAAGGAATCTTATTCAAAAGGCTTGAAAACATCCAACCTTGTTTACCAGTGACAATGATAAAATCATTGATTTTCTTGGCATCAAATCCACATAACAAACCTTTAAAAATGTACTGGTCATAGTTCCTGGAATTGTAGCCAACCCAAACATCACTTTTGTTGTTCTCATAAACTTCTTCAAGCAGTCCAATATCATTCACAACAACATGTTCAACTTTATTTGAAACATCAATGACCACCGCCAACCAATCATGCTTGAAAACTTCAAAGTCATAAAACAGCAACTTCACCACCCCTTTCTTTTTAATCTGGAAGGGGGAATTTATAAATTCCCCCTTCCAGGTTGTTAAATCACTTAGTCAACTTCATAAACATCAGTGATTTCATAGGTGCTGAAGTTTTTCTTTCCTGCACTGTATTTCAAGCTATATTCCAGCCTTCCATCAATGGCTTCAGCGACATCCATCAGCATTTGACCATACTGTGAATAGGTCTTGAATTCCACGTCAACCCCACTATCAAGAGAACGGATGAACTCATTAGCAATGTGAATCTGGAAACCTTGTGTGATGACCTGATTCATGAAAATCAAGCTTCCTTTGTATTCACCGGCAATTACCTTCATCCAGCAACTAACCATAGGGTCACCAGCCTTGGATTCAACCAGTTCAAGTTTTTCAATTCTCACTTCATACTGACCATGCTGAACTTCTTTGAAGCTTGCACCATTTTCTGATGCTTCCTTGACATCCTTTGCCAATCCTTCTGTATCAATTGCCTTATCAAATTTATCCCATGCGTTTGCCATAATTTTCACCTATTCCTTTCAAATTTGGTTTGAAATTAACTTTTCAATTTCATCAAGCAACTTGACCATTCGGTTTTTATTAAGTCGCTTTTCGTTCAGTAATTGTTTTGCTTCCTTAATGCTGTCAAGCAGGTCATTGAAGCATCTTGTGTTACTTTCAAGGGAAGCTTCATAAGATTCCAGGTCAGTATTAACCTTTGCTTGGGTGTAATCTGCTTCTTGGATGATTTCAATTAACTTCTGTTCGGCATCACTTCCAAGCTTTTCATATATCAACCGCTTGAAATCATCCCTTGAAAATAGAACTTCCATTGAACCATCAGGTAAATACAAAGTATCTGCCATTACTCACCCCTTCTTTTCCTTATTTTCTTTTCAGCAACAGGGGTTTCTGAAGGAATGATGACCTGTTCACCGCCAACAACTTCATCACCATGGGAAGGTGAAACAGATTCATCAAGTTCAGTTTTTTCTTCCGTTTGTTCAACTTCTTGAACTTTTTGGGCAGAAAAATCCCCTTTTTGGCTTTCTCCAACATTATCAGGGTCAGGGGTTTCTTCTTTTGCTTTTCTCCCCTTCCTGTTGCTTCCTGAATCGGATTTATTACCATTTGCTGGTGTTCCTTCAGTTTGAGAAGTTGAACCATTCCTGTTGCCACTGGAAGCCTGTGCATTTGCTTCTTCATAAACTTTCATCAATGCTTCCCAGGACAAAGGAATTTTGGTTTCTTTAATGCCCTTTAACCTACCACCGCCAAAGATGACTTCATTTGACTTAAAATTCAAGGTTCTTGTTCCATCATCTTCAACAACCACCCTGGCAACAATATCAACCATACCAGCAACCTTGTTGGCAATTGCATCCTGAATGTTGGGGGAAATCCTGGTGATATTCTGACCATTTTTCTTGGTGATGTCTTTGGACACATCTTCATGAGAAACAACGATGATATTTTCATAATCAAGATTGAACAACCTTCTGATGGTTGATAGATATTCAGTCTTGATAATATCCCAACCCTTTCCATAACCGGAATCTGATTCATGTTGAATGCCCATTTCATCATATTTGAAGATTCTGCACATTTCCCTGGTATCTTCAAGAAGGTCAACTATGATGGTTCTGAAGTCGTTCTGTTTCTTTTCAAGTTCACCAATTACATCTTTGAATACATCCCAGGCAAATTTTCTTTTTGTTATTCTACCTTCAACAGTCACTTCATCTTTTATTGGCACATACTGCATGGTAACAAATTGGATGTTTCCATCAGTGTTCAGGTTCAGCGGTTCAGGTGCATCATCAAGCATTGTTGTCTTTCCTGAAAATGATGCCCCATAAATCCAAATCTTTCTTTTAGCGGTTTCACCAATATTTCTTCTTTGATTTTTCGGTAATAACATGTAATCAATCCCCTTTTCACAAAATTCCTGGTATTCACACCAGTTGCATAAATAATTTGGGTCTTTTGGGAAATCTTTTGCTTCCAACACTTTTTTGATTCCAGCATAGAATTCAATAACTTTATTTGGATTGAATTGAATTTGAACAATATTGACTTCTGACTTTTTAAGTTCTTCCATTATTCTGATTCTGAAGGTTCTCAAATCTTCGGTTTTCTTTTGCTTGATTGCAACCTTTGGAATAAATACGAAGTACATGTTCCGAATTCGTTTTGAAGAATTCTGTTCAATGAAATACTTGTATTCATGAAGCTGCCCTGATTCCATGTAATTCCTTACATTGTTGGAATACTTGAAATCATACAAGTCATAAATGTTCTTTTCTCCATCCACTGGAACAAGTAAATCTGAATACCCAATGAAATCTGATTTCAGAATCTGTTGTTCATAAATGCCTTCAGGAAGAACTTCCCTGACTTTGGTAATCAGATATTCCAGTTTCATGACTTCATTCACATGGTCATCATCAATCACTGGAAAGCTATCATAATAGGCTTGAATTCCTGCTTCAACACCCTTTTCAATACCTGTGTGCAAAGCTGTTCCAAGTATCAAGGCATTGGCTGCATCCGTTGGGTCTATGGTTTTGATTCCGTCAAGATAACGCATTTTGTACTTGAATGGGCATTTTTCAAAGCAGTCAAGCCTGGAATGTGAGAATTGCACTGTATCACCCCTTTCACAATTTTTTTAAATTCTTCAAACCCTTCAGGGTAAAGAATTATTCCAATTCCGTTTGCATCATTGGTCACTATGATGTTGTGTTCCTGAAGTTCTGATGGGTTCCCATTGGAAGCCTTTAGTTCAACTTCAAAATAAATTCCATTGATGCAGCATATCAGGTCAGGAATACCAGCCTTTTGAAACCCGCCACCCCAAATTTTTATGAATTTTATTGGGTTTTCTTCCTGCTTCAGTTGGTTCAACCAACCTTTGACTTTGTTTTCAAATTGCTTTTCAGCAGCCATTACTTCACAACCACTTTGACATAAGCAGACTTGTTTGAAGTCTTGGAACATTCTTCATAGATTTCAGGGTGCTTTTCTTTCAACTTCTTGGAATCAACTGTTGTGGCGGTTGTTGCTGCAACATAGGTGATGTTCAGGATGTCACTTTCAAACTTTTTGATATTGCAGGTTTCCATTGCTTCTTTAAGCTTGGCTTTCAGGTCTGCTTCTTTTTCTTCCAATTTCTTTTTAGTAATACAGACATCGGCAATCAATTGAATCAGTGCCATTTGTCCCTGTTGGAATAATTGCATGTTTGCTTCACCGTCATCAATAATTGAATCACCACATTCTGAAGGAATCAGTTCACAAGCTTCTTTACATTGGTCTTTTTTTTCACACTCAAAGCAACATCCATCAAAACAATCATTTGGGCATGAATTTTTGCATTTAATCATTTTCGCTTTCCCCTTTCACAATAAAAACATTTCTATAAGATTCACTAACTTTTTGAGCTTCTTCATGGGTTTGGCAGTAAATATCAATCACTTTATTGTCATACTTTTTCAGAACCCAATCAGCAACCTTGTCTTGAACCACATATTCACCAAGTCCTTCAATATAAAGCTTTGTGCCTATTGGGAATGGTGCTGCAATTGAAACCCCAGGTGTAAGTTCAACCCCGCCTGAACCGTACACAATCCCATTTGGTCTGTTCTTTGCCCAAATTCCACAACATTTCTTGCAAGGACAATATCCAGTAATTCTGTATTCGCCAATTGGTTCAAGTTGCTGAACTTCTTTGGTAAAAAAATTTGTCTCTGCTTCAACTTTTTTAGGCTGCATAAGCAATGCGGTTATTCCCGAACCAATCAATGCTGCTATTACCAGGGTGACAACCCAAAAGGTTATGAACCTTTTAAAATTTATCTTCATAGGCTTTGAATAATTCATCAGTATAATCCTTTCTCATTTCCAGGGTTGAAAGAATACTTTCTTCCACACTGTCAATGCACATCATTAGATAATAAAAGCACCGTTGGTTTTGACCAATTCTGTGAACCCTTTTCTTTGACTGTTCAAACAGTTCACTTGATTGTGGAAGTGTGAAGTATATCACCTTGTTTGCTTTTTGTAGATTCAATCCCATTGCACCAGCTTGGTATTGAACGAAGGTGATTGAATTATGATTTTCTTCATAGGCTGTCAAATCTTTTACTGAACCATTTATGATTGAAATAGGTCTTTCAACCAGCTTCATCAAGGCATCCAGTTCATCATTGAAGTTATAAAACACAATCAATCTGTCATCTGTTGAATCAACCAAGTCCTTGAAGGCTTCCAGCTTATTGGGGTTATAGTGACCGCATAGCATCCTGGCATATAACCTTTTGGTCAGGGCAGTATCACCAACCAATTCTTTACCTTGAACAGTGATGATTCTGCTTCTCATGAACTTTCTGTATTCCTTGGTTGTTCCAATCATGACCTTGTTGAATACCTGTTCAGGAAGTTCAATCACTTCTTCAGATTTCATGAAGATTGCCCCATGTTCCCGCAGCTTCTGCTTCAGCCTGTCAACATTTTTATAACCAACCACTTCCTTTCTAAAGAACCCACCTTCTTCTTCAACCCATTTTGTTTCAATATATTGCTTCCAGTAAAGTTCTTTCGTTATATTCCATCCAAGCAGGTGAAGTTGTGACCATAGATTTTCATATTTCCCTGCTGTGGGTGTTCCTGATAGTAGAATCACATTGTCAGGTTGCGTTTTAAGCACGAATTTTGACCTTTTGGCAGTTTCATTCTGTATCATGGATGATTCATCCAACATAAGTGTAAAGTTACGCATTTGAAGCAATTCTGACCGCCTGAATATCAAATCATAGTTGATGACACCAATAATTAAATATGGATACAAATTTTCTTGCTGATAAGTTTGACCAGTCCATTCATCTTCAATGAAATATGGTTTTGTTGCTTTTTTTGCTTCAGATATAAACCTTTCAAGCTGTTTTTTATCTGTCAAATCAAAAATCAAATCTTCACAACAAAAGTCTTTCTCATGATTTGCATAATGGATTTTGAAATGTTCAATCCAATCTTCAATTTTTGACTTTTGACAAATTACAAGATTTACATTTGCATTTAATTGAATTACTTTTTCAGAACCAACAAAGGTTTTACCCAAACCCATATCCAAGTAATATGCAACCCTGTTCAATCCTTGGGTGTCATCCAGTGCTTTTTGTTGGTGTGTAAATAGCTGAAACATTATTTCACCTTTATTCCAGTGAGTTGTTCAAATTTTTCAGCATTGAAATTGGGAATTTTATTGATTATTCCTTTTTCTGTCTTGTTCAGTGAATCCCACCAAGTAAGGAACGCTTTGTCAGTATCGCAAACCTTCAGATAACCGCCTGTAGTTTCATGTTCAGGGTGTGCAGCCTTTTCTTCATCTGTCATATCGCTTGCACATACCCATTCATTTGGTCTAAAATCAATTCTTCTTAGCAAGTAATAAGCATCACTGTTTCGCCATTCTCTAAGGGTCAAATCTGATTCAACATCAAAGATTCTAATTTTGTGTTCTTCAGTGCAGAAGCATCCAGATTCATAATCTGAAATATTGAAATCTCCTGAACAAAAGTCACCTTGGTTGCAATCGCCGGTGTTCCAATCGCCGGTGTTCCGGGTGCCGGTGTTGCAATCGCCGGTGTTCCAATCGCCGGTGTTCCGGTTGCCGGTGTTGCAATCGCCGGTGTTCCAATCGCCGGTGTTCCAATCGCCGGTGTTCCGGTTGCCGGTGTTCCGGTTGCCGGTGTTGCAATCGCCGGTGTTCCGGTTGCCGGTGTTCCGGTTGCCGGTGTTGCAAAGTCCAGCATTACCTTTTCCAAGGTTCACTATTGTCAGGAGTTCATTCCAGGGTATTTCACGAACAATTTCAATCTTATTTGTGCAGCACTTGTCACCTTCTTCATCAATAAGACCATGTGCGATAACTTCGGCAACCTTATTGTCTGGATTAAAGCTGTAATAGTTAAAACAATCCTTTGCTTCTTTACAGAAGTGAAATCCCCTGTCACATGTGCTTGGAGTAATGTTTTCTTCAAATGTTTTTCCAACCTCATATTTGAAATTTCTACATGTCCAATCTGGATTAAAAACTTTGAAACCTTTAATTTCTTTCATGGTCATATCCATCCCTTCTTTATAAATCCACAACGTGTTTTGGGTCTGTCAAATCCTTTCCTTCATACTTTTCAAGGAATTCAAGTAAAGCGGTTCTTCTTACCTTGAAGCTTCCAAGCTTCAAAGCTGGAAGCAGTCCTAATTTGATAAGGTCATAAACATAATTGGTGTTTGACTTAATCAACTTGGCAACTTCTGTGACCGTATAAAGTACATCATCCATTGTTCACACCCCCCTATTAAAGTTCAAGAACTTGAACTTCTAAGGTAAAAAAATATACTGGAATATCTTCTTTTTCAATCCTAAGAAGTTCTACTGCTTTTTCAATTTCCTTCTGACTGAATTCAACATGATTATTCAGCTTGTCTGAAAGTGATGTGCTTGACATTCCCATTGCATCAGCAAATAACTGTTGGGTCTTGAATATTTCCCTGATTTTTCCCCTTAGTTTACTGTAATCAAAAGCCATAATTTTCACCATCCTTTCTATACTAATATTTTGAAATCAATCCATGAACCCCAGGCATCAGCAATATGAAGTGCCAATTGCTGAAGGGTATTATGGAAGGATAACTTTTCACCCCATTGATTGATGAACCAATAACCTTTGACCTTTTGAACAGGTACAAATTCATAACCTGTATTTACAGCATTGACCTTCTGAACAAAATTCGTTTCGAGTGCTTCAACAGCCTGAAAGAAAATAAGCTCCCTGTCTGGATTGTTCCAACCCCTGCCTTGTGCAACATTGATTATTTTCCCATCCACTAATTAACATTCCTTTCTTACCCAAGAACCCCAGCTTCAACTTCTTCACATACAATGTTCCAAAGGTCTTGGAGACTTTTCTTTGCTTTCCATGTATGCTGTATTTTAATTTCAGCTTGAACCCATGCTTTGGCTTGTTCAGGGTTTCTTTTCATATTTTCAATGGTGTGCTTATCTTTCATGAACACGCAAAACATGCAACTGCATCTGTCAACATATTCATAACAAGGGTGTGGGTCAATGTGAAGCTGTTTTCCTTGTTCAAACATTTTACCTTTTTCATAATCCAAGCATGGTCTGAACCAGTGACATTCAAACTTCCCAACTCTTTCAGTTTTCAAAGTAGTTCTGTGATATTCAATTTCAGAAAGTCTTAACCGCCTTGGTGATTCATCCCTTCTTTCACCAGTTACAAACAAGCACTTTTCACCCAGGATGTTCCTATTAGCACGAATCCATTTATCAGTTACCCCAGTTTTCAAATATGACGTACACCATCTATTTTTCATATCTGGGAACATCAATCTTTCTTCAAGCAGCAAGCCAAGAAAGCCTTTTGGATGTGAAAGTAATACTGGTTTAACACCCATGAATGTGGCTATTTTATAGAACAAATCAACATTGATGTCATATTCCATTCCAGTGTCACAATAAAGAAGGAATATTTTTTCTTTTGGGAAATTCTTCGTTGCCCAATACAAAGCACCTGTGCTGTCAATTCCTGTGGAATAACTAACAACTATTGCAGTATAATCACTTTGCAGTTTTGGCGGTTGAAGTATTACCTCACCCATAAAACATTACCAACTTTCATTTCCTAGAAGGGGGAAATTACTTCCCCCTGTTGCATTCGTGCCACCATCCGTCAACCAACATTCCTGCAAGAACCGTTTTGTAATGGTCTGCATTGGTCAAGCAGTTGTTTGAAAAAGTAATTTCAATTTCAGGATTCTTAATTGCCATCAGAAAATTTTGCTGTAACTGTATATCTTCTTTTGATTTCCTGATTGCATATTCCTGAAGCAGTTTCACAAGGGTCTTGTCCTTGAAGATTTCAAAAGCGATTTCAACCAACTGCTTCTTGATTTCTTCCACATATCCATTTGCAAAGATTGAAAGGTCACAAATGAACTCTTTGAATTCCTCTGACTTAAGTTCAACATTATGTTCTTCAATCCAAATATTAGTGGTTTTTCCGTCTGCTGTGTTTACCTCCAACCTATCCCCAAGGTCGATAACGGTTTCGTTTGTGTCTGGTTTACTCCAAGTCTTTCCGCTTCCACGCTCTGTTCTGATATTGTCAAACTGTAAATCATCAATCATTGTGTGTGCTATTTCCCAAGCTTCTGTCATACTTTTTACTTTCATTTCATCCACCTGCCCCTTCATTATCCTGAACTTTATTGTTCAGCTTCTTGAACTATCTCAATATTACTGCTTTTGTCGAAACAAGTCAATAACTTTTTTCCAGTTTTCTAAACTTTTTTTCAATTTTTGTTTTAATTTATTGAACTTTGGTTTATAATACAAGCATGGAAGGTAGGTGCTAATTAGTATGAAAGAATCATTTGCTAAGAGGATGCAAGAAGCAATGGACATCCGAAACATGAAGCAATCTGAATTGGTTGAAAAAACAAGGCTTGGAAAATCGGCAATTAGTCAATATGTATCTGGTAAATATGAACCAAAACAGAAGGGTATTTATACTATTGCCGAAGCATTGAATGTAAGTGAAGCCTGGTTGATGGGTTATGATGTGCCTATGGAAAGAACCAACACAAAATATCCTGATAATATTTTAAAAATTGAAATAAAAAAATTCCCTTTACTGGGAACTATTGCAGCAGGTGTTCCAATATTTGCTGATGAACAGTATGAAAGCTATATTGAAGCAGGTTCAAATATTCATGCTGATTTCTGTTTGAAAGTCCAGGGTGACAGCATGATAAACGCAAGAATATGCGATGGGGATATTGTTTTTATAAGACAACAACCAATTGTTGATGATGGTCAAATTGCTGCTGTTTTAATTGATGATGAAGCAACTTTGAAAAGAGTATATTGCACTGACCATCAGATTGTTTTGGTTGCTGAAAATCCGAATTATAAACCAATGGTTTATAAGAATCATGAACTTAATTCAATTAGAATTTTGGGGAAAGCAGTTGCATTTCAAAGTGTAATATAAAAGTTCAAGATAAGGTTCAAGCTGGTTCAAGATTGCGGTTCAAGATGAAAGCCTTGATAATAGCGGAAGTTCAAGATGGTTCAAGATAAAAACAAAGTTCTTTCTTATTGATTTTTTTAAAATGATAAAATTTCATAGTCTTATAAAATAAGTATATAGAGTAAAAAACAATCTTGAACTTGAACCGATAGCACCAAAGCCTTGATACATAAGAGTTTGAAGCGGTTCAAGATAAAACATCTAATCTTGAACCTGAAAAAAAAATAAAGAACCCCCAGTGCTACCAACACCAGGGATTCTTCAGATACATTCAACCCAAAGGGATGAAATGCACCTAGGCAAGTAAATTATAGCATTTCTACACCTTTTGGAACAACAATATTGAAAGGGTGAAGAGATTATGGAAGGTCATGTCAGAAAACGTGGTGACAAATGGTATTTCTCTTTTGAAGCATCAAATGTGGATGGAAAAAGAAAAAGAATTGAAAGGGTTGGGGGAAGAACCAAGAAAGAAGCTGAAGCTGCTTTAAGAATTGCACTTCAGGAATACAACAATGCAGGATTGCACTTTGAACCAAGTGAAATTTCAGTATCAGATTACTTGGATTATTGGATGAAGAACTATGTAAAAGTAAATTGTAAATATAACACGATTGATGGGTATGAAAGAATTATCAAGAACCACTTAAAACCAGCTATTGGAACATTCAAATTAAAATCAATCACATCAGCCATTCTTCAACAATATGTGAATGATAAATCCAACCAGGGTTTCACAAGGCATTACCTGGTGAATATTGTTTCAGTCCTTTCGGGTTCATTCAGTGCAGCAGTATTCCCTTTCCAGTTTATTAAAGAAAACCCAATGCAATATGTAAAGCTTCCGAAAACCGATAGTTCAAAATATGAAACTGACCGAAAAGTTATAAGCCAAGAAGATTTCAAAAAAATAATTGAAAGATTCCCCCAGGGAAATTCATTCTATATCCCGCTTCAGATTGCATACCATACTGGAACAAGGGTTGGTGAATGTTGTTCTTTGACCTGGGATAATATTGACCTTGAAAAGAAAGTAATTAAAATAACCAGAAGCTTGGTAAAGAAAGAAAATAAGCAATGGTATTTTGAAACAACAAAAACACCTAAATCAGTTAGGGATATTCCAATTGGGAACACCCTTCTTGAAATACTGAAGAAACATAATCTTTGGCAAAAACAAAACCGCTTGAAGGTTGGTCAATACTATAACAATTATTATGTTGATAAAGATAACAGAATCTATTCTGTTGATGGTACAAAAGAGTATAAAACCACTGATGACCAAATCAATCTTGTATGTACCAACGAAAGCGGGGGTTTTGTTACACCTGAAAGCATCAGATATTGCAGCAGAGTTATAAACTATGAATTATTGATTCAGTTTAATTTCCATGCTTTAAGGCATACCCACGCAACCATATTGATTGAAAATGGTGCAAACATGAAGGATGTTCAAGAAAGACTTGGTCATTCCAGGCTTGCAACCACAATGGACACCTATACCCATTTAACAGAAAAGATGTCAAAGGATACAGTTGACATCTTTGAAAAAGCAGTCAATCAAACTTTGCCAACCAAAAAATAATTGCGTTGGCAAATCGTTGGCAAAGCCAACAGGATTGACATTTTTATTACCCTAAACCCTTGATATTAGCGGATAACAGACAAACAGTTTCAACATGTTCCGTCCACGGGAACATATCCACTGGTTGTACGCGCTCGATTCGATAAGTATCCCGGCAAAGCACCTTTAAATCCCTGGCCAGGGTGGCGGGATTGCAGGACACATAGATGATTCTTTCCGGCCCGATATCAAGCAGGCCTTCAAGAACTTCCGGCTCCATTCCGGCCCGGGGCGGGTCGCATACTATGAGATCCGGGGTTCCGGAAAGTGCGGCCAGTTTCTCCTCGACTTTTCCTTCCACAAAACGGACATTGATGATGTTATTGGCCTCGGCATTTTCTTGCGCGTCGGCGATCGCATACGGATTTTCCTCGATGCCCAATACCCTTTTGGCTTTCCGGGCCAGCATCAGGGTCATCGTACCGATACCGCAGTAGAGGTCCCAAACCTCATCTTCTCCCGTTAGTCCGGCCCAATCCATTACCAGTCCATACAGCACCGCCGTTTGCGCCGGATTGACCTGAAGGAAAGACCGTGGGGAGACTTTAAACCGCAGATCGTTTAAATGTTCATTTAGATACTGGGCCCCGCTCCCCTCAAACACGTTATTCCCCCGGGGAATCGTAATCGAACAGCTTTGAGGAGAAAACTCAGCTTGTTCTTTCAGTTTACTGATCAATTGATCCAGTTCTTTCGTGTTTTCCGTATTGCCGTCAAAGACCAGCAATCCCTTGCCGCGGTTGCTTTCCCGGAACGTAGCCGTCTTGATTCCCTCGCAGCATTCTCCGATCACCTGCTGCATTTTTTTTATTCTGTGATTGGTTTCCTGACTCAGCAGCAGACAATCGTCAAAAATTGTTACATCCTTGGACTTTTCACAATAATAGCCAAACCGCCCTTTCGGGTCACGGTGCAAAACGGATTTGTTGCGGTAACGCCAGGGATCGTCCATGCCCAGAACCGGTTCAACCTGAATATCGGTGAATCCGCCGATCCTCCGCAGGGCATCCTCCACCCACCTTCGTTTCCATGTAAGTGTGGTCTGGTACTTAACATGCTGAAGATTGCAGCCACCGCAGGCCGGATAAACTGAGCAGGGCGGTGATACTCTTTCTTCGGACAAACAGTCAATTTCTACAATCTGTGCTCGCCTGTAGAATTTTTTCTGTTCCGTCAGCTGTACCGGGCCTTTTTCCCCCGGCAGCATTCCTGGGACAAACGTGGTGATCCCGTCGGTATAGCCGATGCCGGATCCGTCCGAAGCCAAGCGGAGGATTTCTATCTCCAGGGTTTTACCGCTGATGCGTTCTTGATAAACGAGAGGATTATCTTGAAGGTCCGGCCTATGATTTTTTTTTACCATGGAGCTTTCTTTCCTCTCTTCGTGATCTCGTCGGAACATTATCTGACCTCAGGCGCGGTCTCGCCTCATCCCGGTCCTCATTTAGCCTCGCTGCCACCACATCAGGATGACCATTAATATATTCCAGACCCCGTGCGCAATGACTGAAGTCCAGAGGCTCTTGCTTCTTTCGTATAGAAAAGTCAGCACCAGGCCCCCGATCACCAGCGGCACGAACCTTATTAGATCGAAATGCATCAGTCCGAAAAACAGTCCGGTAAACAGAATGCCCCTGGCTTTGCCGTACCCCTGGCGCAGCGGCGGATAGATCAGTCCCCTGAAAACCATTTCCTCCTTAAGCGGTACGATAATACCACCGAGCAGAACCAGCGGCACCAGCTGCCAAATAGAATCAACGCCCTCAACGACCAGCGCAAAACTCTGAGGTTCGGGCTGCCCGAAATATTCCACGAGGACATTTCCCAGAAGACCGACAGCAAAGAACAGCACAATACCGCCGCCCAGTCCGGCCAGAAGGCATTTCCAGTTAAAATTGGTCAGCCCCAAATCAGCGAACGATCCGTGCAAGATCTTGAAGAATATAAAAAGGGCAACAAAAAAGAGTAGACCCTCGCCAAAACCGATGACAAGATAACTGATATACCCTTTCAGATAGCCAAGGTTCTCAAGAGGCTTTAGCCAGCCTAAAACAAATTCCAGAACATAGACAATAAGAATCAGGTAAAGAGCCTGCCAGAAGTTCCATCTGGGGTTTTCCAAAGCGTTCATTTATACCTATCTCCAGTTATTGTTATTTTTAACCATGGGTGTTTAGTCTCGGCATATTTCCATCTGAAAGTAATTCTACCTCTTATTCATTTCCATAAAGGTCTTTGTAAATATAAATCAGTTCCTTATCGAATAGTGAGCGTTTCATATCGACTGCAAGGGATCTTACATGCTTCAGGATCTTATCGGCTTGCTCAGAAGTAAGCTCTCTGCCATATTCACTGAATTTCGCTTTAATCGAGGCTGTACCTGAATGCTTGCCGATCACAATCTGCCTTTCCAGCCCGACTTCTTCAGGACGGAATACCTCATAGGTTTTCGGATTCTTCAATGCCCCGTCGGCATGAATACCGGATTCATGCGCAAACATATTGCTGCCTACAATGGCTTTCCAGGGCGGAAGAACACGTCCTGAAGCCCTGGAGACGTATTCGGATAATTCCACAAATCGCTCCGTAACAAAGCCAAGATCTGTTTCTTCCAGGTATTTCAGAGCCATGATGACTTCTTCCAGCGCTGCATTGCCGGCTCTTTCTCCAAGGCCGTTCACGGTTACGCCGATAAATCTAGCTCCGGCCTTCACTCCGGCTAAAGCGTTGGCCGTCGCCATCCCAAAATCATTATGCGTATGCATTTCTATATCAATATTGGCGCGTTCTCTTAAGGTTTTGATTCTGTCAAAGGTCAGAAAAGGATCGAGGATGCCAATCGTATCACAGTAGCGGAGGCGGTTTGCACCGGCCTTTTTGGCCTCCGTCGCAAATTCCACGAGATAGTTCATATCTGATCTCGAAGCGTCCTCGGCATTGACGGAGATATAATCGACATGCTTTTTCGCAAACTCCGTTGCTTTGATCATCATATCAAGAACTGCCCCGGGCGTGGTCTTTAATTTATGTTTGATGTGAATGTCCGAGGTCGATACGGAAATGGCCACGGCATCACAGCCGCAGGACAGCGATGCTTCAATATCCTTGATCACGGCGCGGTTCCAACCTATGATGCTGGCTTTCAGTCCGAGGCCGCAGATACCTTTGATGGCATCAAGTTCTTTGCCGCCCATAATCGGTATTCCCGCTTCTATCTGGTTAACCCCGATCTCGTCAAGCATCCGGGCAATCCTTAATTTCTCCTGATTGGAAAAGACAACCCCGGCGGTCTGTTCCCCGTCGCGCAGGGTTGTATCCACAATCACCAATCCGGTATCCGGTACTTTTCCCATTTTATCCACCTCTAAACATGTTCATTTCTTGTATTCATTAAGTATGTCTTATTATTCTGGCACTATATCTTGCTCTATTATGCTTTTTTGTGCTTTTTATTGTACTTTCAGTATGCTTTATTATGAGCTTTATATTGCGTTTTACTGTGCCAGTTTTTCTTTCAGCAGTTTGTTGACCAGACCGGGATTAGCCTGTCCTTTGGTTGCTTTCATAACCTGACCGACTAAAAATCCAAGTGCGCTCTCTTTGCCGGCTTGGTAATCAGCGACGGATTTTTCGTTGGCAGCAAGAATGCCGTCCACAATTATTCCAAGTTCACTTTCATCGCTGATCTGGACAAGTCCTTTCTCTTTTATGATCGTCTCCGAATCATTACCGGTGTTATAGATTTCTTCGAGCACATTCTTGCCGATCTTGCCGCTGATATCGCCTTTCTTGATCAGCGTCAGCATCCCTGGCAACGGTTCCAGCGGTCCCCTCGGCGGCGGGCTAATCCTGGCCGTTCTGCCCGGCCCCCACGCCGCGTTTTTGTCCATCGCCTCGGTGCTTGCCGTGCAGGCGTTGTTCTTCGCCGACGGAGG
>Ga0074193_1000481_pt1 | contig 65579 bp, 45 predicted proteins | sample EPASupsiteHSE605_FD_64523 | JGI IMG/M metagenome (GOLD analysis project Ga0074193, IMG submission 64523) | Bioremediated contaminated groundwater from EPA Superfund site, New Mexico - Sample HSE6-05 | ecosystem: Environmental > Aquatic > Deep subsurface > Groundwater > Contaminated ...
TAATACCTGAAATAATAGTTTCTAATCCAATAGATTTTGAGGATTGCATGACGAATTTCATAAGGATTAAGGGAGGAAAGAAACCAGCAAAATAATATAGGAAATATGGTACTGTAATTTTCAGTGCGGATTTCATTTCTTTGGAAAAGGGCTGGAAAAGCATAGATAATCGAGGTTGAATCGTAAACTTACCTTGATAAAACTTAAAAGCAAGAATAAAACCTATTAAAACTTGACCAGAAGAAAACGCAAAGCCAAGTGACCATATGGGTGCTTTAAATAAAAATATCATAATTGGATCAACAATCAATAGAGAAACCCCCAATGAAGCAATTTGAGAAATTGCATAATGATATGCTTTGCCCTCACCCATTAAAACTTGTGAAAAAATTTCAAATTGAGATATAAAGATCATCAATCCTAATGTTGGTAATAGAAGTTTAGCTGATTCATTCATGAATTCACCTGGAACATTCACAAAATTTAACAATGTGGTAATATTTGGATACATGAATAATGGAAAAACTATACCAATCAAAATTGATACTCGAAATAAATCAACAACTAATTGAGATGCTTCACTAACTTTCTTATCAGCTAATAAACTCGATACTTTCACAGATATTGAATTAGATGGCAACTTACAAAAAATGGTAATCAAACCTCGAATAATAGATCCAAGACCAAGAATAGAAACAGCCGAATCACCATACTGACGTTGAACCATAAATAATTCAAGTGCTTCATAAAAAGGACCAGCTCCAAATAAAACAATTGGACCAATTGATAATGATAAAAGGGTTATCCATGGATGACGACCACAAAACTTCTTTTCTTCTTCTCCAACTTCAATCCCTCCATTTGTCGTTAATGATTCACTCATTAAGAAATGTGAAATCAAATCTATCTCTTTTTTCAATACCATTTTTATTTGAATTCGGATCCACTTTCAAATATCAAACTTTCTGTTCTGTAAAAACTTAAAACACTTACATGAATGAGAAAAATACCTATTAAAAATCATACAAATTTTCACCATTAAGAAACAATTAGAAATAATACCAACCTGCTCAAACTAATCAGCTCAATAGAAAAATTTCAATATTTAAATAAATATTTCAATTTTCTCAAAGGACTCTATCGTCTACACAACAAAATTAAATGAAACAGGTAATATTTTTCTCAATATGAAATTTTCTTTCAAAATACTATTACCTGCCTGAGATACTTGCTTTCACTTCATTTTTCATGTTGAATATCCAAAGAACTATTGGTACTGTAGTGAGAGGTATTAGAGCACCTATAATAACTGCAGGTGATGATTTGGTTAGTATTGTTACTCAAACTCTATTGAATACTATTACAAAAGAAAACATTGTTCTTAATAAAAATGATGTGTTGGCTATAACTGAAGCTGTAGTAGCAAAGGCACAAGGAAATTATGCTACAATTGATCAAATTGCTATTGATGTAAAATCAAAATTCCCTTCTGGTGAATTCGCAATTGTTTTCCCAATTCTCTCAAGAAATAGATTCTCTGTTTGTTTCAAAGGAATTCTTAAAGCTGCTAAAAAAGTGACTTTGATGTTATCTTATCCTGCTGATGAAGTTGGAAATGAATTGGTTTCATTAGATCTATTGGATGAAAAAGGTATTAATCCTTATACTGATGTATTGACTGAAAAAAGATTTAGAGAATTATTTGGTTCAATTCCTCATCCTTTCACAGGTGTTGATTATGTTTCTTATTATAGATCTTTGGCTGAAGAAATGGGTGTAGAAATGGAAATTATTTTTGCTAATGATCCAAAGGCAATTTTGAATTATAAAAAAGATGTGTTGTGTTGTGATATTCATACAAATAAAAGAACAAGAAGAATTATTCAAAATGCTGGATGCAATTCCGTATACTCAATATCGGATGTGTTAGCTAACCCAGTATTGAATTCTGGATTTAATAAGGAATTTGGATTATTGGGATCAAATAAAGCTTCGGAAATATCCGTAAAACTATTCCCAAGAGATTCGTTTGATTTCGTTAATATGGTACAAAAACAAATAATCGAAAAAACAGGTGTGGAAATACATGTAATGGTATATGGTGATGGAGCTTTCAAAGATCCTGTTGGAAAAATTTGGGAATTGGCAGATCCTGTTGTATCACCTGGTTATACTTCTGGTTTAATTGGTACTCCAAATGAAATTAAACTGAAGTATGTTGCAGATAATGATTTCAAAAACCTAAAAGGTGATCAGCTTAATGATTCGATAATCGAATATATAAGACAAAAGAAGAAACTCGAAAAAACGGAAATGACTGCAATGGGAACAACACCAAGAAGACTAACTGATTTGATTGGCTCCCTATGCGATTTAACAACAGGAAGTGGTGATAAAGGAACACCTTTCGTATTGATTCAGGGATACTTTGATAACTTAGCTAACTAAAAGCTTCAACTAAGTAAAAACCCCAAATTTGAAAATTTGTTAAGATTTGTAAATATTTAGAATTTCATTTTCTCTGTAAGGTAGAGGAGTCCAGTTTGAACAAAAAAAAAGAGTTTCTTGAAGAAAAACTCATTTTCGCCAAATGGAATTGAATCAAAAATTATTGGTGTAAATTTGAGATAAAAACGATGTTTATGCATTCAATTCTCCAGAAGTCTCTTCTGCAACAACTTTCTCTCTTCGGAAGAAACTAAAGAGACCAAAACTGAGGGCTCCGATTCCTCCTGTTGCTGATGAAATATAAACAAGTGATGATGTCGATGTTCCTGTTGTTGGTTGTGTTGTGGCTGTGGGATCTGGAAGAATAGCTAATTGATCAACTGAAATGGATCCTCCATTTGAACCAATGATATTGAGGCTTCCTGCTGATGTACCATCTGCCAGTTTGACTTCAACATTCGTTGTGCTGGTAACATTGGCAAAGGAGTTTGAAACAAAGTCTTGCTCTTCACAGTTAAAACAATGGATACAGGTGGGAGAACTGCTGTGGATGCGTTGCTAATATTGATGTCAATAACAAGAGCTCCAACTTTGTTTTCATTGACAATTGAAAATTATCCAATCATATCATTTGGCAAATGACTGAATTCATATTAAAAAGCACATTGGAATCGATCCTGTTTTATATTCAAGGGTGCTTTTTGGTTTTGGAATTGGGGTTTTTCCAATATCCTACTAGCAAGAGAAACAAAAACACATTCAACACTATGATTATCATTAGAAGAAATTTCGAAAAACGGAATATTATGCTTTTCTGCAAGGAGTTCGCCTTCTTCCTTTCGAACTTCTCGAATTTCATTTAAATCTATCTTTAATCCAACCAATGAATACTCCATATCATGAGATATACAATCTTCACATTCTTTTTTCCAAAACTCAATGCTATCAAATGAAACTCTATTTGTGATGTCATATGCCAGAATAATACCTTGGGCTCTATTATAGAATCCTTTGGGAACAGAATGAAACCTCTCTCTAAAACAGGTATCCCAAATAGTGATTTCAATAACTCGACTCCTTATTTCAATTTTTCGTTGTAGATATTCTGCATAGGTTCGGATTATATTTGAATTCAACTCCGGATAAGCAAATTGTAAATTAAACCTTGTTTTTCCAACTCCAAAATTACCAATTGTATTAATCACTGAAAATTATAAATAAAACATACACATTCGTGATTCCATATTTCTAAAAAATAAATAATCAACCGTCAGAACAGAACTCAAGGGTTTTTCAAAGTCTCTATAATGGCAGTCGACAAATATATCCAAAAGGCGTTTATTCTTGCTATTCTTCGAAATTGAACTTCATACCCATTAATTTTAGAAAAGATTCAATTTCACGCCTAATAAACCATTTGTAGTACATAAACTTAATGAGGTCCTTGGGAATACAATCAATGCCCAGTTTAGAGCAAATACAAGCGCCTGCAACACAAGCATTTGTATCCGTATCATCTCCCAGTCGAATTATTTGCTCTATTGTTTGAGCATAGTCCTTTGCATATCTCATTGCCCATACAGCAATACCCATTGTAAGTATTGTTGAATTCTGTTTCTTTCCATAAGAGAATACATCATTTAGGTTACTGAATTGAAGAATATTCTTAATAATTGTTATTTGATCAGCTTCAATTCCTCTAACATGACTGAATGAATCTTCTATTGTTTGATCAATACTGAACTTGTCAATAAGATGTATTTTGTATCTAATACTTCTAGAAATCAAGAGAGACACTAGAACACAACTATATACGCACAATGGATTGTAATGTGTTAAAAGACAGAAAGATATCGAATTCTGAATTACAAACTCTTCATCCCAAAATGCATAGCATGCAACAGGTGCAGTTCTCATTAATGCACCGTTTCCTGCAATATATTTCCCACTTGATTCCCATACCAGGCGTGATATTGCATTGGGATTATTTAAATACTCTGGATGTCGAGCTATATTTCCAGTTGATATACCTTGACCAATACCGAATGGATCAAGATGTTCTTTAAAACCATTTTCTATCCAATCTTTAATGTGTTTTGCAAGCAAAAAAGGATTGAAAAATCCCCTTTGTTCACATATACCCCTAATAAATGCAATGCTTAATGATGTGTCATCAGTAAAGCAACCACGATGAAATAACTTTGTTATTGAAGTAGTTCTTGGTGCTGTCCACGTAATATCAATACTATTATCAAGATACATATTCGTTTGCCATGAATCATACATTTCAGGGAAAACACCAACCATATCACCAACAGCTCCACCAAAAAGAACACCGATAATAAACTTTGAGGCCAGTTCCTTGTCCATATTAATGGGAGGTGTATAGATTTGTGGGGGATCAAAAAGTGGTAAGAAATCATTTGGAGGGCATGGCCATGGACCAAATATCTTCCTATAAGTATCATGCCAATCACCATACTGAACAGGATACTCAAATTTGGATCCGAAAAAACAATCATTGAACTTTCCACTTAGTGAATTTTGGATGCACCTGTTTCCAAAATTGCATTTTGGTAAATATAAGCACTTTAAAGACTTTGGGATGCATGATGTATCAATATCAACCTCAGAGGAAAAAAGTGCACTAAACTCGGCAAATGCTCCAAACATCTTAAAATCAAATTTATGAGACAGTTTTGTCTCATATATATCTAATAATTGAAGTCGTTTGGAAAACTGGAGAACTTGAATATCAGAAATTTTGCAATTATTAATAGAAACGAATTTAACAGAAGGCAAAAGAGGCAATTCGCTTAATCCAGAGTTGTTTGCATTATAATATACCAACTTGTTGAATTCACCAATCAGACTTGTGAGTTTTGGACAGAAAGATATATCAAGAACCTCGATATTGTTGCAACCATCTAAATTAAGGGCCGCTAACGATTCTGAGTAGGAACAGTCTAGAACCTCCAATAGCTTATTGCATCTTAGATCAACAACCTCGATATTATCACAATGGGAAATTCTCAATTTCCGCAAATTGGTTAATTCTGATATGTTAAGTAAATTCGTTCCATTAAAAAACAAATCCAAAACAGTTATGTCAGATGAAATAGATGAGCAATCAAATTGTGGTAAAAAAGCAAAACTTTTCTCTGTTTCAAGAACTTCAAATAATCTTGAGCATTTTTTACATAGTCTTCCCTTCCAAAAATCACCACAACATTTGCACCTCATTAGATAAGTCTGCAATATATTTTTTTAAAACTGTCCAATTTTTTCAAATGTTGATCAGATTTCAGGACCCCCTAGCGATACAACCATTTGGAATGAATTGGTTTATAGGGTTATTGATAAAAAATGTGTGAATTCCAGATCTGTGGTTCATTTAGTTCAATTATTGAAAAACATGCATTTTTCGAGCTGGATTCCTCAATTGTTGAGATAAATCGGATCAAATTGGTAATTCATTAGCTATTGAAACCAAAAAATGAAGATTGTTAAATAATCCAATATCTATTCTTCGAGTAATTTAAAAATATGGGGACTTGACTAGTTTTAGTAATGAATATATTTAATCATTTATGGTTTTGATTGCACCCAAAGACTTATATATGGGGTATTTACTCTACTATATATTTTTTTGATCCATCTTGGGATAAATTGGTTGTTGTTAAGTATGGTAAGTCAATTTCTTCGTTTTAAGAATACGGGAGTGGAAAATCTGTACTCAAATATTTGGAGAATAGTGTGCTTGTTACGCATCGCACATGTGTTTTGCTGGCTCTAGATAAAACTTTTGCAGATACAGAGTACATTTGCTCTCCTTATATGAATGAAAGCTTCATTTTCAAGAGGTATTATTTCCATACACTGTTTCATAAAGGAAGGCCTATAAAACCGCTTGATATCACAAAACCCAAATATCAAGAAAGTGATCTTAGAACAATATTCAACATTTGTGGCTTATAGTAATATATACGATCCTACTAACACAGGATAAATTTGTCCCATCGTTAGCTTCGAATATAAAGACAAAGTCATCATCATGCAGTCAGTTGGAGATGGATAGAGAGAACGAGGAGGAGTTGGGGGTGGTAAAAATGTTACATTATTGTTTGTTGGTTCATTATATTCCATTTGGGCATTACAATTAATTGTGTGAATATGTTCTAGAGCATGGGTACCAGTTACAATACCATTCACCTCCGAATAGTATGTAAATGGGTAGCTATTTCCTATTGATCCACTTCCATAATAATGGCATACCACATTTGCCAAATATACAATACGTTGTCCAGGAACATAAAATAAATACCCTCGGTTTTTCCCAAAAATGCTTCTTTCTATTACATAATTTGAGGAATCTAGACATATAAGGTAATAGGAATTTGATACACAAGTGTTGGAAATGAAGTTCGAGAATTTTATTTGAAAGTCACTATTAGAATTTCCACATAAATAAAATAGATACTGGGACATATCATTTCCGTATATTGTCGAAAAATTCAAGTTTAATGTTACCTTAGCTATAATACTAAAGCCATAAGATGTTGAAGGAGATGCATTATAACTCAAATTCCAATTACTAATTCTAGAAAATCCTGCTGAAAGATAAATGCAATAGCTTCCTGATATTGATTTATGAGGACAACGAGAAACTGTTGAACAAAAGATATCTTGAGAGCTAGTACTTGGCACAACTGAGTAAATAAAATGATACATTCCACTATTTGCATAGCAATAATACGAGCAACATGTTTTCATACAGAAGTTTCCTTGTGACACAAACATAATTGCACCTGCTTCATTTACTGACGAAATGTTAATAAATGAACATCTTTCCACCAACAAAGTTATATCTCTATCAGTATTAATGGATATTGCGCGATTGTTACTTGTTGAGAAGACAGTGTGCCACAACCAATACTCATTGTCTAAAAAAGGAAACGCTTTATAATTATACTGAAGTGGATGAGCTTCCTGAATATAATCGGAACTTTTAAATAAAACTAAATAGATGAGACACATTAAAGTGTTCTGACAAGTTTTATTTCCAAATTTGAATTAACAAAAAGTTCAAATTCTTTCCAGTTTTAGGGGATTAATGGAAGGTGGTTTTTGTGGCTATTCTGAAGCAATCAATGAATGATATTCTTTTATTGTTGGGATTAATCAGAAATTGTTAAACCTAGTGATCTTTTTTATATTGAACATATGTTTTCTTCAGAAAAACCAAAACTTATGTTTTTTGTTGCCCATTAAAGGAGAGTACCAAAAAAAAGGCAATACATAATCAATGAAATTGACAATAGATTAATCCGGATTTTTCAATGGGAACTGTTCAAAACAATAACTTTCCTGACAATTTTGTTGATATCGTTGAATTTTCAAAAAAAAAACATTTCTATGATATCGCTCCTTCTTGTACTTTCGTCCTCGAGAATCCACAGGAGACACCACCGTTATGAGCCAAACAGCATTGGTGATTCCATTGTCAAGTATGCCCGTAGCAAAGTCGGTTCTACATGCAAAGAACTAAGTACAGGCCCAGACTGGTATGATTGGTCAGGCCTTGCCCAATGGTGCCACAACCAAGTCGGAATTTCAATTCCAGCAAGTGCAGGCTTGCAAGCTTCACATGGTGAACGTGTTCCATTAGATAGCTTACAACCAGGTGATCTAATAATCTTCCAAAATTCCAAACTATGGTATCAAGTTGGAATTTACTCTGGCAACAACATGATGATTTATGCTTCAGAACCAAATAGTATCGTTAGGGAGACTCCCCTTAAATACTTGAGGCTTTGGGGACGCCGCTACTGGTAAATAAACCTTGATCAGTAGGTATCAATTTTGCTTAGCAGTTAATTAATAATTATTTGTCATATAATCCTATCTCTAAATAATCTGAATCACAAGAAAGCATTAATCACACACAAAGGAACTGTTTCAGAACAATCTAATCATGGTTCAAATGTTTCATGGAGATACAGCAAACAAGGTGATCTTATGCTATTCGATATTTCTGGTAATGGAAAGCTTCACATGTTTGGGTTTAATCTGGAAACAACAATACGGCACATACTTCAAAGCCAGGCGATGCCTTTAAGGAGTATCTCTGAAAACATAATTGCTAATGGAATCATTTCTATTAGTTGAAAATTAAAAATTTGATCTGATGATCAATTCTTTCGGTAAAAGCTTTTCAATTGATTTTGAACTTTGTATATCTGTATAACAGTTTGAGTTATTGATCTGTTGAGCTAATTAAAAATCTTTGTATTCCAATTGAATTAAAACCTTATTTTAAATCTTTATGGATGACAAACAATCCAAAGTTGCAATCGAAAATACCCTTGAAAAAAATATATGGAATTTGAAAACGATAAAAACAATGTTTGTATATGATAAAGATATATTCAACTCTGAAAAAAAAATAGAATTTTCGAATGTTGAAGATATTATTGATAGATTGTTTGATACAGAATACATCTAAAAAAACACTCGATTAAAATGGAAAGATGTGCATATTATTGATCATTTCAATTCTAAATATCACTAATCCTTTATTTGGAAATCTTCCACAGTTAAAAACAGAACCCATGCTATTAATTTCTCCAACAATATCGAAATTATAAGCAGATGAAATACTATCTGGCAATGTCAACAAAAAAAATCAAACACATTCATTGATAAGCCTAGATTTGTTCAGATGACTAAGAATAAAATGCTCAGGATGGCATATTTACAATCACTTACAAAATACTGTTCATATTAACCTACTACCCAGATTTTTACATCTTATGAAAACACTTGAAAAATTCAATACAAAAAATTCGTTACCCTTCAGAAAAAGTGATTACTTATCTGACAACAAGTCATTGAAATTTGAAAGAATTTGATTTGTTACTTGTGACACAAGGAATGACCAGTTATTCTGGCCAATCCCGTATTATAAAAGTTGTTCTTGTAGGAAGCTCTGGTGTTGGAAAAACATGTTTGATAACTTCATTTTTGAAAAGATTTCATAACATTAACGCCACAGCAACTGTTTCTCCCTCATATTACTCAGAAGATATCGTTACAAAAGATGGGATAGGCGTATGTTTACAGATATGGGATACTGCAGGGCAGGAAAGGTATTATGCTATTAGCAGCTTGTTTTTTAGAGAAAGCGAGGTTGCAATTGTGTGTTACTCAAAGAACGATACTACAATCGAAGCAACTCGGGAATGGATTTCAAAAGTGAAAGATATTTCCCCTGAATGCAAGATAATTATTGCTATCACAAAATCAGACCTTTTAGATGAAAAAGAAATCAACTCTATCAAAATCAGCCTTGAAAGGCTACTTACTGATAGAGATTCTCAAAGAATATTTTCTACATCTTCAGTCGATCGACGAGAAGTTGAAGAATTATTTTATCATAGCTGTGAAATGGTTTCATTAACCAAAATGGGCCAAAATAGCATTATAGAGAAACGTAATAATAAATGTTGCTAAAAAATTCTACTGTTTTGCCGATTTTTTTCTCTTAATTGAAGAATTTGCTTCAGAAATGCTAAAAGAAAGCTGATCGTACCTTTTTTTCGTTTCAGGCAACTGAGAAATTCTATTTTTAGCCCATTCTATTTCCCTTCTTAAATCTTCATTTTGTCTCCTCAAATCGGAAATAATTTGTTGATCTTTCTCAATTTTTTCTCTAAGCTGCATATATTTTTGCCTAATTTTGTTGTTTTCACTGCTCTTTCTTCTTTGACGTGATCTTAAAAAACCGGATTCTACTAAATTTCTAGATATCTCCTCAAAATTCCTGTTCTCTCCAGAATATTCGTACATATTGTCATTCTGGCTTTCACTCCCAACAACTTCAGTCGAAACACTCATTCTACCCAAAAACCGTTATTAAAGTAAATCTTCCCCGTTCATAATCTCGTGCTTATGAGGAACTGAATATATAAATTATATACTATTCAAGAAAATGCAAAAAATCTTATCTCTGACCAATTAGGATTACCCTTTCAAGGGGTAATTTATTATGGAAGAGATCAAACAACTCTCTCAGACTCTTGACCAATTGCTTAAAACAGATAATTTTGCTAAAGCATCTGAAATTGCAAAACAAATTAGGATTAAGATGATTGGTATACCCTTTTTAAGTGAATCAGAGAATATATTAAGTGTTGAAGATAGGATTGTTCTTAGAAATGTTTTAGAAACTTGTGCAATTATAGATATTAAATTGATGAGATTCGATTCATTTGAAAGAATTATGGAGCAATTGAAAGTTTGCTACACTAAATGCAACGATCTTCCCAAGAGTTCTGATATGGGACTTCTTTATTCTATTTATTTACTTTGGATCCTATCCAAGAATAAAATAATTGAATTTTCGTTAGATATTGAAAACGCAAAAAGACTATTAGGAGAAGATGAATACATTGGATATGTTTCAAAGATGCATAAGAGTGTCACAGATAACTCATTTTCTCAATTGTGCGAGTTGCAAAAGAATCCGCCAAATGCAATGTTTGATTATTTAACACCATTACTGATTTCTGGAGCACGTATGATACACTCTGACTCAATTCAAAGTGCTTATGATAAACTTCATGTTAATGAACTTAAAGTAATATTACATTTTAAAGAAGACTTTGAGGTCATTGAGTTTGTTAAACAAAGGAAATGGGTTTATGATGAAGAAAATTGTGTTGTAATATTTACCAAAGAGCAAAAGAAAGCCCAGTTGGATAATGATTCCATGAGTAGGTCCGTAGATATTGCAGTATTAGTATCAACACTTGGATAAAAAGATTATTTAATCATGTTTTTTTCTAGAATTCCTTGAATTACTATTATTTCTGTACTATCAAAAGAATCAGATAATAAATTTACCAGGTGATTAAGATCAATGTTAACTCCTTTGTTATAAAAGTGGATTGATACTTCGAATGCTATTAGAGCTGTGGAAAAATCAGTAGATTGGATCATTTCTACTAAATAAGGAACAAGATAACTCTCTTGATTTGTATTTATTTGAATGGAAACATGTTTTATTACATTGTGGAGAATTTTTAAAGAGAGTTCTTTAGATAAAAATCTACCTCGAAAATGTTGAGGCGAATCAAAAAATTGGAACTCTACTAATAGTTGGCAACACTCAATTGATACGTTAGACATTAATAATATGCTTTCCAATGCCTTTTCATATAATATTGAAGACGGTATTTGTATCATGTCAAGCAACTTTTTAATTATTTGATTGGATATTAATGCATCTGCATAGTCAGAATTACTAAATAAGGGATAAATAATTCGAAGGATAGTAGCAGTCTTGTCATCATTCTTAACATCAATGAATCCAATTAAACTAGCAATGGTGCCATCAACAATTATATCATTATATAGACCAAAGTACTTTTGCAAAAGTGAATGAAAAGCCATTAGAGATGAATTGGTATCAATTGGTGATATAATACACATACTGCAAAAGATATTATCCCGAAACTTAATGTACATTTGATATGATTCATCAGAAGAAAAATCGGTGAAAGAAATTCCTTTTCTAAAAAGAGAAAACAGAGATGACCTCATCATATCAATATATTTGTCAACTTCAAAGCAAAGAAACAGCAATTTTCGACAAAAATCGTCCAAAACATGATTACCTAATTGAATACTGCCTAATGAATCAAATACGTTCAATAAAACGTTGATTGCATGGCTAAATAGTGTGGGATCGACTCTTGCATCTAAATAATTCACCAATTTTTCAACGCATCCGTTTTTAATGAGAAGTGATGAATGATAATCACTTGTACCAGAAATTAATCCTAGTATATAAATGACTTTATAGCTATACAAATGGTCTTCTTGTGGTAAAAATTGGCTTGCTAAATGGCAAATGGTGTTAGAATCCTGAATTGAAATATGAACGTTACCAATGGAAACTTCTTGGTACAAATTATCCCACGATTTAATGTTAGTTTTTATTTCAAGATCATAGACAAGTTTGCTGATATTATCATTGCTCTGATCGACCTGTTTTTGCTTCTCTATTTGTTGTGTTTTGTACAACATTTTATGGAGAAAAAAGGGTATGATTTTAAGTTCTATATTGCATTAGTTGTTTGTATTTTATTCTCTATGATTAGTTTTATGCAATCGTTAATTAATCTTAGCTTATATAGAAAAAAGAAAGAAGGAGATATGCCATTTTGTTCAGGAATGCAGCTTCCAAGTAAATTTTCCATTCCAAAAATGCTAATTAGCCCTGTAAGAGATCAAGGTAATAGGGGTACTTGCTGGATTTTTCAAATAATTGGGATTCTAGAAGCCCAATATAAAATTCAAGGAGTTGAGAGAGGATATTTAAAGGAAAACGAGCATCTAAGGCTTTCTCAAGAAGGACTTGGCGTTTTGATGGTTAGGCATTGTCTTAGAGAGCCTGAATCTATTGAATGTGAGTTAAGCAATCGACTTTTAAATACTACAACAGGAGGTAACATAGATGAATTTTTATCTTTCATCCAAAAATGGCCTAATATTACTCATTCGATAATCCCTTCTCATTGCTGTCCATATCAACAAAAACCAGAGAATGAGATGGTTTGTCCAAACCTTGATAAATGCATTGAACAGAATCCTCTTAAATTCCAGGTTCTTCAGACTTTTTCGACAACTAATATTGGTGACATTAAGCAAAGACTTTATGAAACAAGTGTTCCGCATGCTTTATCAATTACAATGCCTGTACAAAAATACTTTTTCCCTTGTTATCCGGGTGCTGAGAATAATAGATCATGTATCAATGAAGAATTTATTTGCGCTCGGAATAAATCCAAATTCTGCTATCCGAAGTATTACAAATTATTCAAACCTTCATATGTTGATTTCATATTTCAGTCAGTTGGCAAAACAGTTCCTGGTACCCCTCATGCTATGCTTGTTGTCGGGTATAATGATAATTTTATTGTTAAAAGATCAGCTAAGTTTTCATATGTACCTTCGCCAGTTGGTGGTTTCATTGTGAAAAATAGTTGGGGAAATAGGGGGCACTCTTATGAATATCTATATGGTGATATCACTGATGATCAGGAGGATATGTTATGTCCAAACAAAGAAGATGTATTTAAATGGATTCCTATTACATTTGAATGTGCAAATAGGACCCGAAGTATTACTCAATGTAGCCAAGATATAAAGCAATACCGAGGAAACAAAATTGCAAAATCTGGGGATGAACTTATTTGCATTAATGCTACACACTGTGACGAGAATTCAACATACGCTCTGCTTAGGGAATCTGAAAAATCTGTCAACCCCCTAATAAGCTGGAGTGATGAAGGTGTCCCCCTTGCAACACTTATAAAAATGCATCCAATACCAGAAACAAAATTAATCACAACTTTACCCATTCAACATTTATACTATGCTGTTCGATTGAAGACCTTTGGGGAAATTGAAAATGATCCCAGATGTGGTTATGTATTTGTTTCATATGATGTGATTGAAGATACCCTGAGAATGAGAGATGGGTATAAACATGGTGTTTTCTCTGTTGCAGGAATGAGAGTTGAATGGGATGACTCAAGTTATTACCAAAGTGGATCATCAGGAAATTACACTAACATTATCAATTCTATGGAGAAATACGAAACATTAGAACCTGATAGCCCCTTTCAACACCTATGAGAAATAGTCGCATTTTTTTGCATGGCACAAAGCGAAGCAGTAACCCAAATACTGGGAAGAATCTTGCAAGATCCTCAAACAGACATTCAAGAAAATGTATCTATATTTAGTAAAATTAAAAGAAATCCTAAACAGAACAAATTCTCTAAGCCAAATTTGGGATGTGAGATTAAAAATCCATTTCCTGTAGACTTCTCAATACAATGGGATAATATTTCTAAATGCATTGATTTTGTTCTTGGTGGATCCGATTTTTGTGGATTTGAAGCCGCTTGTCAATCAATGGAAGTGATATGCAGTAATACTATATATATATCAAAGTTTTCCGAATGTTTTACCCATAAAAAGGATCAATGTGTCTTTCTTGAATATGAAAGATTAAAATCTAGACCATTATACAGTTTTCTTGACTCATGGGTTAACTTAAAGTTGCGCCTTAGTACTCTTGCATCAGTGTTTTCTCTGTACTCTCGTCAGTTATTTACCAATAATAGGATAGAGAATTTGTTTATTGTAGCTCTTGGGCACCATATTGCCAAAGATAATGAGTTTTGTAAGCAAATATCTCAGGAATTATTAAGAATAATTAATGATCACCTAATTACTATGGCCGGAAAGCTTGAAAAAATTGATGCTGATCAAGTACAGAATGTATCTGAAATTATTGCATTATTACAGATTGAAAATGAGATGATTACTACACTTGCAAAACAGTCATTTGAGTTCTTTAAGAAAGAGAACACAATATGTGAAGAGTTTTTAAGATGGATTAAGCAATTAATTGAACTCATATATGACTATTTTGCTCATTTCTCTCCAGTGCTATGTCAATCTTCGATTGCTTTTATTCAGAAGAGCCTTTATGCTGATTTATTCATTAATGACATGTCTTTATTCTATGAGTATTTATTTGAAAAAAATGATGAAAAGCTGCTTAGAACCTTTTTGAAATTATGTATCTCATGTGATTCTGATTTATTGAATACCTTTGTTGAAATTGCACAAATTGATTCGAAGAAAAGATGTCGTATTTCTCTAAGTTTTGTGGAAGATAAACGAATTGAGTATCTTATATATACTAGAATTCATCTCAATAGAATTACGTCTGATTTAGATCCTCATATTTCTCAAAGTATATTAAAAGCATTTCGATCCGAACTAAACCAACATCAGAGTCAAATCACTTACTTTTTCTCTTATTACTTGCATCGAAAGTTTTTATCTTTTCCACATGATGTGGAACGATATTTATGTAATTACATAGATTTTGTTCTTGATTTGAATTCTTTTGAGTCATTTTTATGGTATTATAAAGGTTTTTTAGCATCCAGGCTATTAAACTATACCAATTGCCCTCCATATATTGAGAAAGACTTTGTTAAAGAACTTGGAAAGCATATAGGTGAAGAATCTATGAATCATTTGATTGAAATGTTTTTGGAGCAAGAAAAGTTTCCTAATAATATTGTTAGCAAGGTTTCCGATATTGAATATAAGATATACTTGATCAACAAATCAATATGGCCTGATTATCCTGTTATCAATATCGAAATCCCATCAGAAATCCTAGAAATTCGAAATCTGTATCTGGAACTCTTCGAAAAAAACAACCCCTTCAAAAAACTTTTGTACCCAAATTGTCTTGATGTAATAGAATTTGTTTTAGGAACAACCACAATTAAGTGTTCACTTCTTCATTATGCTTTCCTTAAAGAATTATATGAAACTAAAACCATTAGACGCCAAGTTTATGGTGATTTTTTTGAAGAGATTGTAAATGAACTTTTAAGAAATGCATTGGTTTCAAGAAATGGTGATGAATATATAATTAATAATTGCAGTAAGGATATGATTGAATTGGCTCCGTTATCTATATTGTTGCCAAAAATTATTGAAGAAGATAATAAAGAAACAAGGGATGCAAGAATTAAAAGGCTTGAAGCAAAAATTGTTCGAATGGTTAAAATCCTCAAAGTTGTATCACCTGAGATGTTATACAAAGATACTGATTCTGAAATCTCTCGAATGACTTATGAAGAATTCTCGAAGTTGTTAAATGGGATTATTGAAAAAGGATATCTAGGAGAAAAAGATGGAAATATTTTATTTGATATAGATTAAGATAGAGGTTTTTATTTGAAAATGTTGATGGGGAAACATGATGCTGAAATCAATATTGCAGCGCATGTATCTTCATCTGAATCGTTAATATGTAGCTTTATCATTTGAACCAGTTGCTGTATGTTGTCAGGCTCAATTAATCCTTGTTGAGATAAAAATGACAATACTACTATAGTTGGTAAATGCATTTCTTTTTGACACCGATTGAAACAAACAATGAATAAATCAGGTGTAAATGGCTGAAATCTAATCTCGGATAAAAACTCAATTAGTGCAACATAAGAACTCGGAATTTTTGAAAAAGTTACTCCGCACACAATCCCTATCAGATTAATGATTTTTTGTTGTAACTTTGGTGTTTTATGCATTACAGTAGAGCATAATATTGGTAATAATGGTAGGAGTATTGATTTATCTGTTTGGAGCTCAATCAAATCCAAATAACCTGATTCAATGATTTCAAAAAGATAGTAAGGAAGAATGCTTTGCAAACTTGTAAGTGCTAATGAATTCTTTAAAGCAATCGGCAAAATATCCATTGATAATGCCGAATTATCGCCAAAGTACGGGATAAGGAATGGAAGGAAATGGTGAGATGAAACAAAAACCGATAATATCTCTTTTCCTGTTTCATTGCGGAAAAATGGATTAAAAATGCTGATTATTTTTGGTATTACTTTGTCATCTTTAAATTGTGATAGGTTAAGGGCAAAGCGTAAAACCATGTTATGAGGAAATGATAATATTTTTGATTCTACTAGAGAAAGAAAAGCACTAATCTGATTATTTGTCCAATCTTGAATAGATGAAAGATATTGGGGATTTGTTACAATTAAAGAATACTGTATTTCTGCTGAATTCGGCTCAAGGAATTTTCTCAGATCATCATCAAGAAATATGTTGGCCAAAACTTGGGGTTTTTGGTGTACGGACTCCATTAAAATTCCAATAAGTTGATCTCTAAATTGTGATGATAAAAGAGCAGACTTGATTATGCTAAATTGTTTCACATCAAGTAAGGAAATTGCAGCTTTGGCTAATGTTTCATTTGAATCAAATACCATTGAAGCCTTGGATTCATGTTCTTGAAGCAAATTAGACACAAAAAGCTGAACACAATGAAGAAGTTCCGATTCTCTTTCATTAAAAAGGATCAAAAATGCGGTAGCAGAAGTAATTGATAAATTCTCACATAAAAGGTTTGCGGTAATCAATAAGCATTGACTATTAAATGATGAAGCTATTGACCTAACAACATCTTGAAGAGACATTTGCTGTCTGTTACCAGATTTTTGAGTCAATTTCCATAATAACCTTAATGTGAGATGTACTGCTTCATGAGATACCTCATAAACAGGTATGAGATATCCAATAATTCGAGCTATTAAAGACAGATACCCATCAATCGGTGAACCATTTGGTTCAATAATATGTGATGCATTATAACCAAGTGATGGATAGTCGTTGTTAGTATTATTTACTTCGCCAACTAAAGAATCCAAAATGGAAAGCAAAATAGAATACTGTTGATTCAGGTTTGTAATAGTTAAAAATGGTGTAATAAGAAGCTGGAGATCATTTGATGTTTCCACGATCTCAAGGGCAGATTTTATCATAAAAAGCAAATCCTTGGAAATTTCTTTCGATTTAACTGTAAGTTCAGTAACAAGAGGAATGTGTTCAACTTGACAAATTGGAGGAATTGTTAATAGTTCTCCAATGCAGCGATAAATATCATTATTTGATATATAGTGAACGGCGCTTATAAAATCAAATAAACGACACTTGGGAGGGAAACCTTTATCTATTGGAGAAATTCTTCTTAATACATTTGCTAAAATACATACCACATCCTGACATAATTGCTCATCGGATGTTTCAGGTAAATATTCGGCCGCAAAAAGAATGTAAGTCGTGATATTATCTTGAAGTTTGAGTAATGTATCAAAAACTACATGTATTGTTATATAATTTTTGTTGGTTGATGAGAAGATGAACCATCCCCGATTCTGAGTTTGAATCAGGGATAAAACAATCTGTATAGCTGCTTGATAGTCAACAAGTAAATAATTTGCCAAAAAGGAAGTAATATCATCAAGGTTCTTTTCAATATTATTCTGAAGCATTTCAATACAAACTGATGCATTCCTTGCTGCCTCAGATTTCGAACATTTACTTGTAAGTTTGATTAAAAACTTGCAAAGAAGTGATTTATAGCTATCAATATTAGAATATCTTGCCATTAAACTTCTAGTAGGTTCTGAGTGCAAATTAGCATCCAAATTACCAAGAAAATCAAATATTGTTTTGGGATTGGATAATAGACTTGACATTCGGAAATATTCATTGAGACCTGATTTTGGTTTGGAATACAAAAACAAACAGAGATTAACAGTAAGATGTGGGGGAAAAGCATCTATTTGAAGTTTTGATTTTTCACAATATGAATTAAGAATGGAAAAGTGAACTGATGCGCAATCAAATTTCAAATTAACTCTTGAGGTAATAACTTGCAAAACCACACTCGGAGAATCATCGATTAACTTCCCAAGCATTGTTGCTGCGTCCAAAACAAATTGCGAAGTCATCTCATTCGAATAGCTAAAGCAATGTTCTAAAAAAGCTTCCATATCGGGCCAGGGAAGTATATGTTTTTTGGAGCTGAGGATTGCCAAAGCAAGTTCTGCTAGTGTGCCGGATTCCAATGGTGATGTGATACAATCAAATACTGAAGATATTGCATCAACAGATAAAGGAACGCCCATTTTATATAAACATGTCAAAGAATACTGTATACCAAGACGTTGTTCAAGTTTTGATACTTTGGATGATTGAACAAGAAATTGTGTGATTTGATCTGCAGTGGATTCTGTGATAAAATCTTGTAATGCTCTAACAGAAACATTGAATGCATTAACAACAGAATCATCCGGAAGCGTTGTTGCGAAATGAAAAGGTATCACTGATAATGAAGGTGTAAGCGCGTCTAAAAGCTTTTTTGATTCATCTTCTCTTCTATCTGATACGGAAACAGCAGATGGAATCATATATGCAGAAATGGAAGGATCCTTCATTGATATTTCAACAAAACGAGCAAACCATTGTCCTCTTGATTCTGGTTTAGGAACAAAACAGGTTACTAAAGAAGGTATTAAACCTGCAATATGAGAATTAGGCTCTGATAAAAACTGCTCAATGATTAAGCTACCAACATCGCTCATTGAATTTTTCTCTTCGGTACTCAGCAAGCTCAAATGAGGGAGTAAAGAAGCTAGAAGTCTTGCTCGAGCATATCGGTAAATTGGAGAAACTTTTTCAAATTTGAACAGAATAAATGCGTAATTTTTCATTTTCTCGGAGTAAGAAGTTGAAATACTGTGAGATATTGCAAACATTGATAGGATTGGACAATCGGGGAAAATGCGACCCATTATTTCTGGTTTTTCAATAATCATTTTGAAATAATTGATTGATATAGCCAAAATCTCGTTCATGCACGCGATTATTTTTTGCTTTAGGCATATATTTTCAAAAACATAAAACAATGATGTTAAAATATCGAAAGATTCACTGTTATTTTCTAAAACCAAATAAATATTCGCTAATTCTCTCATAATTCGGGGCTCGAGTTTCTTTGCAGTTTTGAGATACAATAAAAACTCATTACAGCACGAGATTGGATCTCTCAGGCAGATTCGCCTGAGAGATGACTGGCTGTGATACCGAATACTTGAGCTTTTGTTAGATAAGTTCTTTAAAATAGATACGAAGAGAGAGGAGGGAACACTATCCTCCATCCCGAATTTAAACAAAAACAGGGCCAAAATCAATTGGAATATTAGTTTTATTAGCAACTAGCCTTCTTGCCTGATAAGATGATTGAGACAATGAATCCATAAAGACCAAGAACTTCGCCGAAAATCAAAATGAGCATAGCACCCATCAAAAGTTGTGGTTTTTCAGCCATAACACGAGCAGCAGCATCACCAGCAACACCAATGCACATACCTGAAGCGAGGCCAGTCAATCCGACGGATAAACCACCAGCAAGGTTAGCATAGCCACTATAAAGGTGATATGGGGGATTAACACTTGGGGAAATAATAACAGCAGCAACAAGTCCGTAAATTCCGACAATACCAGCCATAATGATTGGCATTAAACCACGATAAATAAACTCTGGGCGAATTGCACAAGCAGCAAAAACACCAATGGCGGATTTGGCAGTACCATAGCCACTACCGATGGCTGTAAATGCTAAACCAAAAGCAATGCCAAGGAAAGAATAAAATGATGCAATGGGGGGACAGTCGGGGTTAGTTGAGGACATTTGAGTATACTGTTCGAACACGACGGTTTTGGTTTTCAAAATTCAATGTTTTTTATGGTTTAATTCAAATTTTCCTCAAAAAGTGGGTATTAACGGTTATTTTACAAAAGGTGAGTTCAAAACACATTAATAAGTTTATTGATCGTTTTTTGGCACTTTTAGATGATACTCCTATTTGTTACTAGAGCGTCTTCCACAGATTTATCTCAGTTGATGTCGAGTTTTTCTATAAATAACGTTTCTTTATCTGTTTCATATAGTGGCCCTTTTTTGCGGTCTCCTTTGATGGCGTCAACCCCGAAATCTGGTGTTTTTCAAATCTCACTGTTTAGATCGGTTTTTAGCAGGATGGCTGTTCCTATTATTCAAGGAGTATCAGTATCTATGACTGTTTCTGATTCTAAGTTTGTCCATTCTTCTACACCAATAAGGTTTGACGCTGTTTCTCAAGCTTCTAAATCGGCTGGGAATAGGAAACAGTATAAAAGCAAGTCTGTGAAATTAATTAGGAACAATTTTGAGTTTTGTCATTCACTATTGGACAATGGGGGGGCTTTGTTTATAAGCAACTGCAATGTAACAATAAGCGGCTGTTTGTTTTTCCAAGGAAGCGCTGTTAATGGCGGTGCAATGTATGTTATTGGATCAAATATTGATATTCAAAGTACTAATATTGTCAAATGCAATTCCAAGAAGAATGCTGCAGGATTTCTGGTTAAAAACTGCGATATTGTGATGATGAATTGTATTTTTTGCAATAACAGAGCTGCTCAAGATGTAGGTGCTCTTTCGGTGAAAAGTTGCTCTATACATATGAAGAATCTGAAGTTTTATGGAAACCATGCTGCACATCGATTTGGTGCTATACAAATGGTGGGATCGGAGGGTCAATTTACTCTTTGCTATTTCAAAGACAATACTTGCCCTGATTATCCCTTTGGAACTTCTTTTGCGACCAGTGAGTGCCCGGAGTATCTTTTGCTTGAACACTGCTATTTCTATGATACAGAATCGGTTCCAATATCTGTTTCAACAGATTGTAGTATCTATGTCACAAATCCCATTTTTATGGGTAACCTGGATGAATCAATACATATTTATGATAGTGAAAAGGGAATTAAACCAAAATATACAATGGTTAACCCAATTGGGTATGGTAAAGGAATGCCAGCTTTGCCTCATTTACCAGCTGAGTTACTAAGAGATGTTATTCTTTGGAGGGAGACGGAACCATATTTTGAATGGAAAGGCCTATATCTAATTATTGCTCTGATGATTATTGTGTTTTCTATGATTGGCCTAATAGTTCCTGCCCTTATTCTCCCTAGTTCAAAACGCGGATCCAGACAGTTGTAAAATAATAATTTTGATGCTTTTTGTTCTTCTTAACTTTGCCATTTCTATATCTAAAACTCGAAAAATTCAAATACATGGGAATTGGAGTGATTCTAATGCTATTGATGAGGCAATAGTATTCTTTGAAAAGACAAAGTCTCAATATTCACAAGTTTTGACCAATAATTACGAGGAATGGGAAAACATGTCTAAAGATGAGATAATTGACAACATGAAAACTATTATTGATCCCCAATTATTGGGTTTGTTGAATTTAAGTCTTAGTTTTAGAATTTTTCATCCTATTGCATCAATAAGGAAACCAAACCTAAAAAATATCCCTATTTTAAGAGGATATGGTGTAAGATATGAAACCAAAACTAGTATGCTGCCAATACCAGATATTGGGAAACGATTATTATCAATGGTGTATGACGAGAAACTTAGTGACATGGATAGGATATTTTTCCTAAAAAAATTTTCTAATCACTTTGGCTCGGTTTATCATGATGTTTTAACTCACAATATCAATAATTCTTTACTTAATATGCATAGCCCAAAACTATCTTCACATGAAACTCTTGTTACATTGATTAATGGACGCGTTTCCCCTTTGGAGCCGCATCTATTTACTCGTACGATGATTGAGGAATATATTTTTTTCCAAATGTTTAACACTCTTGGGTTTGAAAATGATCTAACATCTCATATCATGAGCAATCAAGTTTTTAGAGCTGTTCCATATTTTTTGGAGCCTGCTGATGTGAAATATTCTGCCAAACTTAGAGATATGGAGAATAGTTTTCAATCTGAGAATATGCCTTTGGTATTCAATCCAAAGGCAGCGTATGATAGCTTCTATAATGTCAGGATTAATATTATTAATTCATTTGTATATATCAAAATCGGTTCCCAAGAATCTAAACCCCTTCTGCAAACAATTCTGGATGAACTGCATCTTCAATTGCCAATTTGTGTCAGTGTTTTTCCGATATTCGATTCATCAAATGATTTGGAGCTATTTGCCACGATGGGGTTTTACCTCATCCTTGATAAGAATGGGCCAAGGCATGCAATAGAATATCTTCTCCAAGGACTTAACATAGGATATGAAGCTTCATATAAAAAGCAAAAGATTTCCTTACCCTGGAAAAAAATGGATGATCTTATGCATAATCCTCTTTATATGGATAGGATTTCTTATCTTTCTGAGTATTATAAGCAAAAAAAGATAAACACAACAACTGTTCTTGTTAATGGAATACCAATTATGAATAATCCGATACACACCTGCTTTAATGAAATGCTGAGTGATTTTTATCCATTAGTTAAGACGATAGCTGAAAAATATTCTTTTCGTAACTATGGGGAACTTATTAATTCATTTAGAGAGTATTGTATCATTATCGGAAATATCAACAATTCTATATTATCTAGTAGTGTCTCATATATTGATTTGTCGCATCACAGTTTAGATTCTATAAACACTACTCTTAATATTCTATCTTCATCTAAGCCACTTATAAATTCTTCCAATACATCACCTATTCCAATATTTATTTTTAATTGCTCAAATAGAATAGGATTTGAATCATTTGTTCACACTGTTAAATCTGTGTCATCTATGGAATGCCTTGAGGTCTATATAGTTGAGGGTGGTTTGGGTCCAGAAATGTTGATCCCTCAAAAAACTTCCTTTATGATAGGTGGGCAACTATTCGATAAATATTTGGACCTTGATGAACTAATAATTAAAATTAAGTCATATAAGGCAGCTTTTAATATAACCTATGATCAAATATCACCAAAACAAAGGATTTTCCTTCATTTATGGCAATCTCATCATGCAAAGTTTAATATTCATAGGATGAATAGCGGAGAAATTGATGGTAATTGGATTAAAGCAGGGTCTGGTTCAATCAAAATCACATCATTGGTGGATCCATTTGATATTGAATTCCAATATTCATCAGAAGTAATGGTACTTGCTATTGAGAATAATATTGCAGAAGTGGATTTAAAGATTCTTCCTGGTTTTTCTTCGTCCACAACTAGCCTCCCTGCCCATTTCTCAACAAAGTATCAATTCATAGTTTGCAATGATTACATAGAAATCCCAACAACTGACTTTGATCTTATAAAACCTGACTGTTGGATAACAAAACCTATAGATGAAGGGTTTATTGTGAATAACATTACATTTTCAGGGTTTTCGGTGGGAAATAGATATATAAAAATTGGAGATCAATATAGAAGAACACAGAAAACTGACAATTTCTTTTTTGTTAATCTTCCAATAGGTATATATAAAACAGAAGGTCTGATTCAAGATAAATTTTACGCAGACAGTCTTGTTCCCTTGCCTATATTTTTAGATTCAAATAATCAAGAAGTTGTTCTTCCAGAAAAGGATGGGAAATTGCATGTATTTACGTTTGTATCTGGAAAACAATATGAATCGTTGACACTTACAATGATGTATTCTCTAGTATCTCAATCAACTCTCCCTGTTAAGTTCTATATTATTGGGTCTTTTTCAAAAGAAATCCCGATTAAATATGATATTGAATTTCTCCCTCCAATTCTACCACCAGGCATCATTGAACCCACTTCTTATGTTAGCAAACTTCGTATTGCAAAAATTACAATAATTGATACCGCCTTTCCGGCAAATGTTGAACACGTTTTATTTGCTGACCCGGGAGTCGTTTGGAAAGATAATGCAGCCCGATTCTCTCTACTGAATCTTAAAAATGCTGTTATCGCCCTTCCCGATATATCATCGGATCCTCAAGTATCTAAGAAGTCATATTTTATGTCCGAGAACATGATAACGCAAAGACAAAAAAGACCATTTCATTCAACAAGCTTATTCTACGTCAATGTTGAAAAATGGAGGGATTTAGAAGTTATCTCTGTTGTTCAACACTTGTATATGATGTCTTTGAAGGGCTGGAAGAAATTCCATTCAATTGACAATGACATATTAAATGAATTGCAGTTCCAAATTCAGGTAATGACACTCCCTGCAGAAACAGCTTACTGCAATGTTTACTCGAGTCCTAAAAGACTTGGGTCTGCTGTCTCAGTTGTTTTATGCAGCAAAGACTCTGCAGCTGATATTGGATGCCATTATGATGATCTTTTGAACAAATCATTATCAGATTAACTTTAAAAACTTGTTTATTCTAATTGTTTTCTATCTCATTCTTGATTTTTTGCCTAAAAATCTTAAGATCATTAATCATTTGATTTATAGAATCCTCATTATTTTGGATACATCTCGATGCTACTTGATCACATATAAAAACAGCTTTTGCCTCATCAATTTTTCCGCTAATAAAACCATTACCAATTAAATTTATAAGGTGAGATTCCAGGGTTACATAGTTATCAATGCAAATTTGATCCATAATTTCTTGAAATGAAACCTCTTTCTTTCCCTTTAAGACGCTCAAAATAGTAAGATCCTTCAATTTTCTTAAAGCATTTGAACCTTCTTCAAATCGGTAGATTTCTGGAAACCTATCTTTGATATTCTCGTAGTCTTTCCAAACACCATATGAAAATATAGCAAGAAGTTGATATTCAACACTCTGTTGATCATATTCTGATAAAAAAACATCAGTAAAAATGATTTTGCTGTCTTGAAGAATGCTAACAAGACTTCGTGACATAAACTACAATGAATCTTTAATCCAGTGATTAGGTGTAGGGAATCGTAATAATGATGTGGAATATAAATCCACAATGTTAATGATTTCATGTCCTCAAAATAAGCATAACATAGGGCAATATACTTGTGATATGTCCCCAAGAGTGCTTTTATTAAACTGACATTGGGCTGCTCTCTGTTTTTGTTTCGGTTTCTTTGATATCAGAGAGCTCAGCTTCAGGATTGAATCCTAAATCAAAGACGTTGAAAATAAATAATGAAGCAACAATTCCACCAATGATAGTTACACTACCAATATATAGGAGAACAGATGAACTTGATTGTTTTTCTTGTTCTGCCGTCTTGAATGGGGTCTCAACCAATGTCATTCCAAAAGTTGGGGTTAGGGACAAGGTTTCAATTGGAGTCTCAATCAATGTTAAAATGGGTGTGAATTCTAAGGTTTGGATTGGTGTTTGTTCTAACGTTTCAACAGGAGATAATTCTGGTGTTTGAACAGGGGTATTCATAAGAGTTATGATTGGTGTTTCAATAGGAGTGTTTTCCGGTGTGTTTATAACAGTCTCCATTAATGTATCACATGGAGTGTCCTTTAATGTTTCAAATGGGGTTGGATAAAAAGTGGGAGATAATTCGATGGTACATTCTGGTGTGGAAAAAGGAGTTTCTTGACGAGTAACCTCAGGTGTTATTAATGGGGTTTCAATTGGGGATTCTTTATGAGTCAACTCTGGGGTTAATTCTGGGGTTTCTTGGGGCGAAAGAACCGGTGTCATTAATGGGGTTTCAATTGGGGATTCTTTATGAGTCAACTCTGGGGTTGATTCTGGGGTTTCTTGGGGTGATAGATCTGGTGTACATTCTGGAGTAAGATTTGGTGTTGAATCAGGGGTATTACTTAAGGTTTCAATTGGAGAAATTTGGGGAGAATCAGCTGGTGTTTGAATTGGAGATTCATTTGGTGTTCTATTGGGTAATGGATTATCAGCATAACAGTAATGTGATTTGTAGAATTGCAGTTGATATGTCGGAATCATAGAGAGTGTATTATTATTATCAGAGAACGCCATGGATCCACTTGAAAGTGTCCCTTCATGATATATGATGCAATGGAAAAGAGACAAAGTCCCTGACTGAATCTGGAACAATAAACCAACATTATTTTGAAAAAGTGAATATTCAAATATTACATTAGAAGTGGCATCGAACATAAATATAAAGGCACCCATTTCAATTTCACCAGTATTTTGGGCAATATTTGTGAATGAAATTGTTCCAATACACTTTCGGAAAAAAATGCAAGATAAGTATTTGGCCCTGTTGTTACTGAATGAACAAAAAGTGGCATTAAATAATGATACTTCATTAATAAAAAATCCAGGCATTTCCAATGCAATATTGTTTGAACTATTCATACTATTCATGATGATTGGTGCTCCTTCGAGTTGAATTGTATGAGATCCTGGTGAATTTATTGCCCCTGAACAGACTGTGGTTGAAATGTATTCTAATTTTGAATTCTGAGATGCTTTAATATAAATAAAATGATTGTTTCCTTCAGCTTGGCAATATGATGCACATACTCTTACGATTTCAGAACTTTGAGAATTAAAGTATATGGCTCCTCCTGCATTAGAACATTTGCATTTATAAAACATGGTATCAGCCACTTTCAATGTCAAAGAATCAATTACTATGCAAATGATTCCACCATTACCATCAAGTGTTCCCATCCTTCTAAAAAAACAATTTGAGATATCAATAGCAGCATCAATATATGATCTCGTATCATATTCATCCTCATCTTTACATTCAGTTGATATGAAAGAAAAGTAACCATTTCCAATAATCCCAAATTCTGCTAAACAGAATCCTGAACCCGTTTTTATAGCTCCAATCCTAATATTTTCAAACAAACTGATACAAATTTTGCAATATAACACAACCAAGCACATGATAACCACCAAACTTTTCACAATTCCCCTTTGAGAAGCAAACTTGGAGAAACATTGGAAATCAAAACGCCCCTCGGCCTTTCTAACACATTGGGACATCAACAAAGAAAAAATGATGTCTTGGCCAACAATTGAAAAGATTATACTTTTAATTATCACAAATGTTTGTTTATTTAATGCAATTGATAGAAATCTAATTGAATTTTCATTTGATTTCAATGCCCCACTGATAATCTATTCAAATCTAAGAAAATTTCTGACAATTGGATAAAAGATTCAGAAATCTACAATGTTTGTAAGTTTCCCCAAACTGTTTTAAAACAACTCACATTGCAAATATTTATAATGTAAGAGTTTGAAAGAAAAGGCAAATTTTAAAAATATTTTTATCCCATATTTACAAAATTAGTGACTCAATGAAAACGGAAAATGACCGCCAATTCTGATTGAACAGGAACTTTTGGCCAACACTAATGATAATGATTAATCTATCACTCATTTCATCATGATTGCGAAAATATTGGTTAATCTTTGACCTAATTGTTATTTAGGTGGTTTTAAAAATCCAGTTAATGGTGTTCATTTGGTGAAAAAATGACCTCTATATGTGGCTCTTCAATTGGGTTCTTGAAAATAATATCAATCTCTTTGGGACTTTTTATATGAAATATTTACACTGTTTTAAAAAAACAAGTTTCACTCTGTGCTTATCAGGATGAATGGGAAACAATCTCATTATGAAAATAAAATCTAATATCCTCCATTCTTTCTAATTATAAACTTTTTTCAGCAAATAATCAAGATATAATTCAGAGTTTCTTTAATAATCACACAAAGTTCAATCATAAAATTGCATATTTCCAAAATTTGCGAATTCAACATTTATTTCACTGTTATCCATTGAAACTACCAAAATTCTCAGAAATATCAAAACCGTGGGTTTTATATTTATGGATCTCGAAAATGAATCAGAAGTGAGTACTTTTTTTTATTTAACACATAGTTATTAGGATTATCGGTGATTATTCTGTTGGTAAAACCACCCTAATGTATTCATTTGGGAATATTGAAAAACCCTATTATTATTGCTTTGAAATAATTAAAAGATGTGTTTCAATCAACGAAACAAAGATTAATATCATAATAACTGATATAATTGTTAATGATAGATTCCGATATATCCCAGAAAGCTTTTTAAGAAAAGTGTATGGAGTTATTCTGGCTTATGATATTACAAACAGAGAATCATTTAATAACCTCGAGTTTTGGAAAAATGAGGTACATAATAAGTCCCCAAACAATATTCAATTTGTTGTAGTGGGGCTTAAATGCGAATTATCCGAAATGAGGATGATTACTAAAGGGGAAGGAGAATCCTTCGCGGCCAAATACAATATACCTTTTTTTGAGGTTTCCTCTGATGATTATCTAAATGTTGAAAGTCCATTTATTGCGCTTACACAGCTTGTGTTATCAACACCAAAATCACAAAACTTGAATCATCCCTTGTTGAATCCAAGAATAGAGTCAAATTGTATGTTTTAATCAAGAATCTTGATTAATTGAATATAAAAACTCTCTTTTATTCGTGTTTCTTCATTATTATTGAAGGGATTAATCAGAGTGGAGGAATTTTTACAAAGTCTGATGGGGAGTTTACAAAAGGAAATAATCCCAATTAAATCATGAATTACTGTCAGGATACCGTAACTTACCAGGTGTTTTTCATGTATTTTTTGATGGTGATTATATTTTTGGTTAAATTACTTGAATTTATTATGATAACATAATTTCAATGAAAAACGGAGAATCTCGAGACTCAATATCAAAAATCCTGTGTTTTTTGGTAAATATCCATAAAAAGGGATTTCAAATATGGTATCATAAGATCTGGAAAATAATTTTGCGATTATGATCTTCAAACCATTTAAAAGTATCAATACAATATAATAAATCCCAAACAAGCGCTTTAAACAAAACTTTTTACTCTATTTCAAATTATTAATGTAATTTGCAATCGGATTCAGCAAAAATGAACCAGCAACAAAAATCGAAACGTTAACTACAATCATTATCTCCCTTTTCGTTACTTCATCTTTTCCTTCTTCAGAAACGAGTTTGTTATACCATGTCTTGATCTTGCTAACAACACCATTTTTTGGGTTTTTCTCTCCATTGATGCTACTCTTTACTCTGTTGGACAAATTGCTCACAACATCAACCTGGGGCTCAGTTTCGCTCATCGGCTTTATGACATAAACTTATCAAAAAATAATATTCCACTTTTCATATCGTTACTCAATGTTGACACAGTGTGTTTTTGGTGCTTGTTCCAGAATGGTTTCGAAGATCGGGCTCGATTTGCGGAACATAATAAAAGTTGGTGAGAAATCCGAATCGGTTAAGAATATATCTCCTTTGCTCACAACGAACAGGTCAGGGATACCAGGAGATGATATTGTTGGAACAGGTCCTCTAATCGAGCTAATCGAGCTGCAAGCAGCAGAGATGCTTGAAAAGAGGTTGGATAACAAACATGCTTCTGTTGGATTCTTTGTTGATCTTAACCATAAGAAACCTATACATATGGGAGAGTTCATTAAAATTATCACCAAAGTTGAAAACGTCTCTCAAACCAAAATTACCTTCAAGGCTTCTGTTATGAACCCAGAAGGGAACATCGAACTTGGTGCAGGAGAGCATATAAGGGCTATAATCCCCATCCAGTAAATCAGGTTAGTTTCGTTTACAATTAATGGGAGAAGAAAACTCGACTGTGATTTATGCTGACGAAATTGTTATTTGTTCTGATGAAATTCAAAGAGCATCAGTACCTAAAGATTTCTTTTTAAAGAAAGATATGCTTTTAGAGTATATTAAAAACATAGATGTTTTTCAGGTCGAAGAAAATCCAATTGAGCGGCTAATAAGATTGCGAGGATACTCACCCGGCTGCCCCGTTAGGAGGAAACTTATAAAAATGAATCTATTAGAATGAACATAAAACCTTTTACTCAGCATTGAACTTAGCAACAGCCTTGCCACCTTCAGAAACGGCATGCTTAGCAAGATCACCTGGAAGAACGAGGCGAACAGCAGTTTGGACTTCACGGGAACCGAGTGTGTTACGGTCGTTCATGTCGACAAGGCGGGCTGATTCACGAGCAATTCTCTCGAAAATATCAGTAACAAAGGAGTTCATAACCATCATAGCTTTGTTTGAAATTCCGATATCTGGATGAACTTGCTTAAGAACCTTGAAGATGTAGCTTGAGAATGTTTCAGCTCTCTTCTTGTGTCTAAGTTTCTTATCCTTGGAAGCAGTTGTTGTACCTTCGGCTCCTTCAACAGCTGGCTTTTTCTCAGTTGGTGTTTTAGATGCTGGCTTCTTGGAAGACATTAATAAAATGAACCAAACCCAGCCCGCCATTTTTTGGTTCAAGTTCAGTTAATTTATAGGGAAGTAAAATAGCATTTTTTTTCTCGGTTTAAAATGTCAATTTACTCCACAATAATTTGAATGGTTGCCAACCTAAATTGGCGGGATGAGCTGATGGTCATTTATTTATAATGCCAGCTAAGAAAGGTGTTAAGAAAACAGCAACAAAGACAGCAGTTGATGGTGAAAAGCAACATCCAAAGACAAGGTCATCAAGAGCCGGTCTCCAATTCCCAGTAGGTCGTCTCCATAGATTCCTTCGTGAAGGTCGTTATGGAGAGCGCGTTGGTGCAGGCGCTCCAGTTTTCATGGCTGCAGTCCTTGAGTATTTAACAGTTGAAGTTCTTGAACTTGCCGGTAATGCTGCTCGCGATAACAAAAAGACAAGGATTTCCCCACGTCACATTATGCTTGCCGTACGTAACGATGAAGAATTGAACCAGCTTCTTTCAAACATCACTATTGCTTCAGCAGGTGTTGTTCCCCACATCCATAAGGTTCTTCTTGGCAATCCAAAGAAGGGCAAGGAATCCCAAGAGTAAAAGGTTTGTAGATGCAAATTATATTTAATCATCAATATTTTCATCTTGAATCTCGATGAGCTTCTCGCTAATTGGTTCAAGTGATTTAATTACATCTGCGAGTTTTTCAACTGCTTTCACCACATTCTGTTCCATGTATTCATCCTGAGGAATATAAACATTGATTTTTTCAAGTTCTGATATTATTGAGAGAATAAGCTCTCGATCTTTCGCATCCTTTTCACTCTGCTCAGATATGGAACTATGAATTACTGTGTTATTATGAAACAATGATGGAGGGGGTCTGAAGTATTTCGAAGCAACATCATTTAAATATCCAGAATCTGCTCCCTTTATCATAATGTGCCGATCTTTTGCAAGTCCTCGGAAACGATCAATGTCTGGTAAGGGGTATTCAAGCGACCAATCAAGCTCAAGCAGTATCTGTGCGATTATGGGATATTTATTGGATTCTCTCTTTTCATTCGAAGTCAAAGCGGAGCCATTTAGAACAGACAAATGATTACCAACAACAATAGAGGCTTCAAGCCGGAAATATTCTCTCTGAGAAATTGGGGTATTGATTAAAGATAAATGAGATAGCTTGGGCTGGCGAGAAAGACCAGTATATTTGGATATACCGGAATTGTTTGCAATAATTTTCATAAGGGCTGGCTGAGTTGGTAAAGTCTCAAAAGAATCGATTTCGCAATTCGATAAATCCAATACACGCAACTTGGGCTGGACACCAAGTCTCATTAGAGTGGGTAATTTAAATCCATTTAAATTCAACAAACCCTTCAAAACGATCTGCCTCCTTTGAACCATTATCTCTTCGTATAGCTTTTTAAACAACTCTTTAATCTCCTTATCGGAATATTCAACATCAGTTTCCATTAAACAAAAAATAAAACTAACTCAAGTTTATAAGGAAGACAATGCAAACACAGATAAGTCCATTCTTCACATCCAAATGTTCAAAGAGGAAGAAAAATTGTTGAAGTCTTCCTCATTCCAAAAGATAGGAAATAAACTGTTTCCAGATGAAATAGAATATGCCTCTTCACAATCATTTGGTCTATAATCGGGCATCTGCTTTGAGACCTTGGAGTAAAAATGGTTTTTCAAGGAATTATAGCTTGTATTTGGGAAGAATTGCAGGATAATTGCCCATTTTGGTCCATATTGTAAGTATTTCTCCTTCAAGAGAGAATCATCATCCGAGTTCCATTCCTTTTTTTCTATATTTGGATTGAGATAATTAACCCATCTATCCCTACATTGGCGCGCCGTTCGACCAGGAATATATTCAGCTACCCTTGACCATGAGACCTCTTGACCCACATTCATGATTCTTAATAAAATGGAGTCCTCAAATGGTGTAAATACCCTTCTTTTTTTGTTACCTCGTTTCTCCATCATTAACTTGATTATTGATTTTTGACCAGAATTGAATTATAATTAACCAAATTTGATAAAGGATTATCCTTGAATTAATAAATGGTTGAATGAAAACCAATTCAAAAATTGATAAGAATTAAGCCACAGTTAAATATCGAAACTTTTTGTTAGAATCAAATCTCAAATAAAATTCTAATTATCTCAATTTTCTTGAAGCTTTTCTTTCAAAAAAGTTTATACCATTCAATCATTTTGGTGAATTGAATAAAGAATAATGACAAATTCGATAAATCTAGAATCATAATGGGCAGATATCAAAACAGTAAATAATTCAATGTTCACACCCTCTTGGATTTTTCTTGGTCTTTTTATCCCAAATTAACCACATTATTTACTATTCATTTATGATCAATAATTGTTAATTTTTAAGGAAAAACAATCAGTTTTTGTGTAAACCCTGGCTCAACCAAATGGGTGTACCATCTTTTTTTCGATGGCTACAGAAGTATTATCCGCAAATAATATCAAATTGCATTGAAACGAATGAGGATTCAGATCCTTCACAACCAAATCCTAACACTGAAGGTGAAAGGGAATTCGATTGTTTATATTTGGATATGAATGGGATTATTCACCCTTGTTTTCATCCCTCAGGTACTGAAGCACCAAAAGATGAAAATGAGATTATGAATAATGTATATCAATACATAACACGAATTTTTAATCTTGTACGACCCAGGAAAGTATTATTTATGGCTATTGATGGAGTTGCTCCTCGGGCTAAAATGAATCAACAACGATCAAGGCGCTTTCGAGCAGCTAAAGATGCCCAATATAAAGGAGAAAACAAACAGGATAGCAATGTAATCACTCCAGGGACCGAATTTATGGCAAGATTGGCCGAAAACTTGAGATTATTTATTTCTAAAATGCAAGTAGAATCGACGGCGTGGTCTTCCATATCCATCATTTTATCTGATTCTTCAGTACCAGGAGAAGGCGAACATAAAGTACTCGATTTTATTAGAGGACAACGATTTAAAGAGGGATATGATCCAAATACCAAGCATTGCATATATGGTTTGGATGCAGATCTTTTTTTTTTAGGATTAGCGACTCATGAAGTTTTCATGTATATATTAAGAGAAGATATTATTGACACTCATCATTTAACCAAAACAGTCGATCGTTTTGGCCCAGGATTTTTCCAATTTGCAAGTTTATGGGTTTTCAGGCAGTATTTACAGAGGGATCTCTGTCCCAGCACATTCAAAGAATCATGGAACTTTGAAAGATCCATTGATGATTTTATTTTCCTATGTTTTACAGCAGGGAATGATTTCCTTCCACATCTTCATGGAATTAATATTGCCCAAGGGGCAGTGAGCACTATAATCGATCTTTATCAAGATGTTCTATCTACAACTCAAGAATATGTTACGAACAATGGAGAAGTCAATTTCCAGCAGCTTAAAAAGGTAATCAAAGGTTTCAATGATAGCGAAAAGAAAGCTTTGAGATCTGTTATTTCTCCCAATGCTCAATCTGTAGCTGCCCAAGAGCTCGCTAACAAGATTTGCAATGTAGAGAATCCCCAAATTGACCAACTCGCAGAGAAGCGCGCTTCATATACCAGAAATATCAATAACAATGATACTGAACAAGTTATTCCATATGAAACGTCAAAGCAAATCTATTATTCTACCAAACTTAGTATAGATGTCGAAAACAGTGACATGATTTCTCAAATTGTTACAGAGTATATCCTTGGTATGAAGTGGTGCTTACATTATTATCTTCACGGTGTTGTTTCATGGAATTGGTTTTATCCCTACTTATATCCACCATTAATTAGTGATTTTCAAAGTGTTGAGGATGTAACTCTTCCAGAGTTTCGTCTCTCTCGACCATTGAAACCTTTATCGCAATTAATGGCAGTTCTCCCTCCACAATCTTCAAATTCACTGCCTTCTGATATGGCAAAACTAATGATAGATGAAGAATCACCTTTGAAGCCATTCTATCCTACAATGTTTTCTGTGGATCTTTGTGGTGGCAACCAGATATGGAAAGGTGTTGTGAATATCCCATTCATCGATTCAAGGCTTTTGCAAAAGACCATTAAGAAATCTAGTATCTCTCTCACAAAGGAAGAGACCAAAAGGAATACACACGGAAGCACTCACATATTTATATCCCAGAGTTACCAAACAAATCAAGTTTTTGGTGATTTTTATTTAATATCTGAATCTCTACCCAATGAGTATGTTTTTGAATACCCGATTATAGATAAGGCAATTAATGTTTCTGTGCTTCTTGAAGGTGTTCAAATACCTCCGAATATTATTGATGTCGAACAAAAAAGCCACTCCGCTTGGAGATCTAACCATGTGAAGGATCCTCCATTCAGCCTTCAACAGCCAGGATATCCAATCGGAAAGACTCCTCGATATCGAAAAGATCAAACAGAAATACTAAAACCAAAAAGCCAAAAGAAAGGAAAATCAGTGTTCGATTTTTAATAAAGATAGATCCAAATCTAATCCAGGGTGAAATTACCTGGATTTAGTTCGTTTTTTTCATGTCCAAACTTTTGCCTCTTCATTCATCTCTAACATCAAGATCTCAGTATGATTCGAAATACAAACAACAAATCACAAAGTTAATTCCTCCAAAATACGTTTTGGATAAAAGAATAACACATTTTGATGTACAATCAGTTTCTTCTCTTCAAACACGTTTTGAGGGAATACCAATATCTGCTGATATGAATTTAATGATAAACACCAAAAAAGATATGGAAAAAATGATGATGTTGGCATTAACAATTATTCAAGAGAATGATTCTACTCCTGATATCCCAGCCACCCTTTCCCCGTTGATTGATAATTTATCTAAGTCATATATTATATTCTATAAGACAGTAATAAATTTTTTTGTGCAACAACAACAGTTGAAAATCACCGCTTCTTCAAATCAAGTTATCAGCTCGGCATCATGCCAAATTCCAACAAAGAACTTCACCAAAGATTGGAAAACATTGATAAAACAAATTGATCAATACACAGATACGCATCCTCCTCCGCAATCGAAAGAGATTGAAGCAAAGTTCAATGGAATCTTATCTTCATTTGATACAATCAACAATTCGAACGAAAGGCGGAAGAATCCAAGTTTGTCATTATCAAGCTGTATTTATAATATTAAGGCTTTAACCAATACCATACTATCCCACATTTTAGAATTGTTTTCTCATTCCAGATACCCTAGTTTTCAAACCGAACTATTTATTTCATATAAAACTGATATCAAATCATATATGCAGGTTGTTTCAGAAGCATTTTCTAATGAATTTATTCAAAGTGGTGTGCCATTATGCGATTTAGGAAGAATAAAATCCAACATGTTTACAGATTGCAAAGAAATCATTAAATCATTAAGATCAGCCTTCGCATTTCCTGATGAAATGAAAGAAATACAGAATTTGAAGAATTCTATTAATGAAAAGCTTGAGAAGATATTTACCATTTTAGCAATTCCATTTGCATTGGTTATACCATTTAGATCTGAAGAAGATCTCAAAAAGAGTTCACACACTCTTAATGAATCACTGGCAATTGAGACGGATCTCGAAAAAAAATTGAAAATTGTTGAATTAAAAAATGAGGTTACCCAAAAAAGTATATCTGAGTTTTACCAAAGGATTATCGAGATTTCTCCAACCAAGTATTCATTTGATATTGACCCATTAATTGGTTTTTCTACGATAATTAAGATGATTCAAGATCAGAATTTGCAAATTAGCGAAAAAGATCAGAAAATATCGATGTTAACCAAGAGAATGCAAATTGACAAGGAGAACTATACTGAGAAATCAATAGTTATCCAAGAAAAAGAGAATTCAATCACTACGATTAAAAATAAGTATTCGGAGAAACTGGATAAAGTAATTGAGGAGAACAAAACTATTAAAGGAGAAATGATATCTATGCAATCTCAACTTACCGAGTTAGAGAGTATTAACCAACAAATATATTTGATGGGTGACCCATTTATCTTTAGAAAAAGAATTCTTGAAATCATCCAGAACATCGAACCAGATGAATCTGTCACGAATGCAAATGATGATATGATCATTGCCAAAATTTCTTCAATTATGGAAAAATATATGGCAAAAACTGTTCTTTTGGATCAACATGAGCATCAAATAAATACTCTCGACTCATTTGTAACAAGTTTATGCAAGAATCTCGGTTTTACCGAAAGTTTTGAAAAACTAGAGACACTGGCGCAGAAAATTATTAGTGAGTTTAATCAAAAGAATACCGAAATTATTAACAAACAAAATTCTTTGAACGAATACCAAATGGCAGTTTCAAATGAATTGTCTTTTATAACAAATGAACCATCAAAAGATGTTTTTATTACGATTAGGAGTATCGGCGAAAGAATTATAGATTTAGAGAAAAACTCAGTTGAATCAAAGAATCAAATCCAAGTCCTTGAGAAAAAGAATACAGATAATCTACAAAAGATTCATGATAGATTAAGACAAACAGAAAAAATCACAAACAATAATGAAATTACTGTTGATACTATTATCAGTATAATATCCAAAATGAAAACGATGATTAAAGATCAGAAGTCGGAGATTAATCAACTGAATGATTTAAATAATAAGCTCAATAACAGGGTTTCATACATTCTTAACAAGCTAACAAAAGTTTTATCAATAGAAACCACCGATAATGTTGATTTTTTATTAAAGAAGACTTTTTCTCATATCAGAAAGATCGAAGAACCTCTTCTTTCACGGATTTCCGATTTGGAAAGCGAATTATCTAAGCAATTTACTGACTCAAAACTTATTTATAACAGAATGTGTGCTGTTCTCAAAGAAAAATATCAGAGTGATATATCCTCATTCTCAACACTTTTTATCGAAATGAATTCTTTGGTTTCGAGAATTCAAGATAAACAGAATATACATGACAGTGATTTGAAAAGTCATCAAGAATCTGAATCAAAACTAAGAGATGCATTGTATTCAATTCGAGCAATTATTGGAAAAGCTATTAAACCAAACACAGATAATAATGGATTCCTATCAGATGATAAGATCATTGAGAGCACAATATACATGTGTGAAGAAATTACATCGCCTTATATCTCTAGAAATTACTTAAGCATTCATGAAATTGAGAAAATTTGTAGTCAAACCCTTAAAGACATGAATATTCGGTCATCCCACCCAACAGATTATTTACCTCTACTGTGTAAGTCTTTGAGGGATCTTAATTCAGCAATTTTTGGAGTGTCATCTTTGACTCACCATATTGATGGTGTTTTTCATTCATTGTCTACAACCAAAGTCGATTCAATATCAGTAGATTTAGCTTTATCTATTAAGAGTTCTATCCATGCTTTTAAAAGGGATTTGGATGAATTATCACTTGGCGTATCTATTCATGGTGTGGTATCTCTTCTGCATAAGTTCATTGTCATAACAAACTTGTTTTTTATATAAAAATCGATTTATTTACCTTTCGAGTGAACATCTTCTGCGTCATATGTTCCCAACGAGTACAGAGTAATTCCTTTCTGTTCTGTTGTTTCTTTCTGTCCATTGATATGAGACTTAGAGCTCAAAACTGTTGATAAAGGCTGGAATTTATCATCAGAATTTGATAAACACACCATTAAATTGCTATCAAAATACCTCTTACCAAACCATTCATGCAGTTTTGAATAGGGATACGGTCCAATTACATTATCAAAGTTATCCTTGTACCACCAAGTAATTTCATTTTCGTCTTCGGCAGGGCTTTTAATCGAATCCATTGGCTTTGAGTTCTCCCTTTTCATCTTTGGAAATCCCCTTTGAGATTTTCTGGGCAGATTCGCTTGAGATGTTTGTTTTGGATTTTTCCCCGATAAATATATCGTTGAGTTAATCTCAGATTGCGGAGGATCAAATGTGAAACATTCTGGCTTCAAGAATTCTTTCACATATATAAAAGGAAATCTTGATAATTCACAACAATCTGAAGAAGAAGTTTGATACAACTGAATGATTTGTTGAATACTATATCGAGGATAAATATGTTTTATAAGAACAGATCGAGGTTTAACCTGATCCTCTGCTTCTTTTAAGACAGATAACATTAGGGCTGATAAAATGGGAATTCGAAGGGCAAAATCTGGATATTGTTGGCTCTGTTTAGTACCACCAAAGCGTTAGGGGATACATTAATGCAGAATGATTGAATATCTGGGATGTCGAAAGTTTTCATTGTTTTTTGAGGGTAGTAGGCTTCAAAAATTGTGATTGAGTCTTTGTAGCATATAGCAATGAAGTCAAAGGATGAAGGAGAAGAGAAAGCTTTCCATGAGAGTGGTTTAAGGCTTAATGCATGTGTTTTGAGGAGAACTCCATTAATATTGTAGAGTTTCATAACATATTGATCTATGTTTGATTTGGTTATTATTGAAATGAATCCCAATTTTTCAGTTATTAATAACATTAATGGAGTTTCATTTTGGAGAGGAATCACCTTTACTATTGATTTGTGGTTGAGAGAACCAATGATAATATTTCCATTTGATGTTGCGCATACAAAGGTTTGCATTGTGTTTGAAACCGAGACGCACAATACTGAAGGTGAATATGTTTGAAGTGTCATAAATATCTCATTTCTGTAATAGATAGTTACAACTCCTTCAGAATCACCAACTATAAAATACTCTTGTGAACAACTCGCACAAACTATATATGATGTATGATTAATTGTTTGTGAAAGTTGATAATGTATTATCGTTGTCGAATTTAAATGAGTAAAATATAATTCTTCATTGCCAATGATTGGTATAAGGTTATTCGCAAAATTCTCCGGGTAATGGTTCGTTTTCTTTGATGGCTTTAAAGAATCCATGTTTGAAGATATAACATTAATATTGAACTCATAAACCTTATTTGAATGAATTTCCAGTATAGTAAACTCATTATGACCATAGGGTATTATGATTCCGACATCAAAAGCAGCTAATGATAATCTTATGGTTCTAGAATTAGTGGTTATATATTTTCGAGATTTCATTATGTGCTCCTTTTTGAAAAGGGGATCAGGCAACACTCCAATTGTATATATCGATGTTTCAATTAAACCGAGATCTAAATTTTTTAAACTCCATATATCATTATATGCAAACTGTGGGTAAAGGTTCATTTTTTCTTCTGATCTTTGATGAACACCAAAGACCAAATCAATCCATAAATGAAGCTTTTCTGAAACTATATCGGATTCAAGAGCTCTTCGATGCAAGTATATGAACTCAAATGCATTATTTGCCCAATTGGGGATATTGACATGATCTACAGGTCCATTAATACCAATTCCAAAGTCAAATTTATTATAATTCATCAAAAAAGTTTCATCAAAATAGAATTCGGGTATTAGCTCTCTATAATCACCTCTATCATTTTTTATCGATTCAAATGTTTGAGCTATTGAATTAAATAATCTATTTGGATTATCAAATCTATTCGATTGCATTTCAATATGAAGACTAGTATATGGTTCAATACGAATCAAATAACCAAAGAGAGAAAGCGGAGAAATTGGAGGATTTGATGCCATATAATATGAATAATCAAACAATTCATTGTGAGAATGATCAATCTCATTGAAAGCCTCAAGAACATGTCTTTTTTTATCCTCAGAAAAACATAACACAGGTTTTGATAAGTCTCTGTATATAGACTTGTCAACTAAGGAAAACTGGGAAAAACAAGAGAGAACCCAAGGGAATATTGGGTACTGATAGTTACAATGAAAACTCCTCCCAGAAAACAAATTCAATTTCATAAGATATTCAAAGTTGGACATTTCTCCATTCTGCCACATTTCTGTAAACTGTTGTTTCTTAAAGAACTTGATACTACTTGTAGTTTGAATATTGTTTGAAGAAGTTTTGCCAATAATTTGAGCAATTTTTCCTGGATCTGCTTCCGAAAAACTGATAAACAATGATGTTCCGTTTTTTAAAAAAACTTCAAAACTGTTTTGCTTTTGAACTGTTCTCCTGATCAATAAATAGTTAATGTCACAAAATTGAATAACTAACTTATGTTTTTTCTCTCTATAAATCTCAATCATTTGATCTCTTATATATAGATATGCAGGATAAGATTTTTTCACCTTAATTATGACACATTCATAACCATTCACAACATTAGCATTCTCAGATTCGTCACCAACATTAGCATCATCTTTGCATTCACCATTTTGATTGTCACTGGTATCATATACAGGATTTTGTGTTTGATCTTGTTGAGTTTGTGAATCCTTTTGGATTATTTTGACAGCTTCATTATAATCCCCAGTATTCATTGCTTTCGATGCCAGTATGTGGTCATCATAGGCAAAGTTTCTTTTCATTTTCATTGGACAAAAATTGCAATGTGTAAAGTCCCTTTGATAAAATACTTTATCCCTTTTTGAAACAGGATTGGATAAAAACCATGGTGATAGTTCTGATGTTTCAGATTTCCAAAATTTGGTCCATGATTTTTTGGCATTAAAGATAGAATCATTAATAAAACTTACCATATTTTGAAATTCGAACAAACTTTGCTCAAATAATAAACTCATGGATTCTCCACATGAATCAGAGAGATCCAAAACATCTTTTATATAATCATGAATCATTCGAAACTCATTATCCAATGCTCCATTAATTATTATTTCGCACAAATTTGTGATTTTAGAAAAATGCTTAATACTTTCACTCGAAATCCCGATCATCTTTGATAATGGACTATTAGGAAAACAAATTTTGTAATGCTCAAAAATTTCAAGATCAGCCCAATTATTATCTTTATCAAAGATGAATCCAATAGATAAACTATCCTTTTTTAAAGTGTTTTGAAGATCCTTTAAACCATCCAATGATCTCAAGAAACATATATTATTTTCATCAATAACTCCTTCAACAAAACTGAAATTAGAGGCAATGGGATTATTTTCGTTAACAAATTGAGATTTAAAAGGAGAGATATTCAGAATTCTTGATGATTTTTTCTTTAGTAAACCATGCGATTTCTCCTTTTTTGATGAACAAGAACTCAACAAAGGTTGATTTTTTGATTCTGTGTCAAAAACAGAAAAATCAGATACAGGAATTGTACTAAATCCGTCATCTTTGAAATGAATACATAAAAACCTTTCAATTAAGCATTGAAAATCCTTGTTCTCTATTTTATTGTTTCTCAAAGCACTAAAACAAATACCAAATAGAGTTTTTTGAGAATTAATGTATTCCATTTGCATTGATTTACCTAACATTGTTATTGTGGTGAAAAGAGACTCTAATGAAGAATACTTATTCTTAGTTTCCAAAGCACATTTAACCAAAAACTCTAACCATTGTGTCGCAATCATTGGGTTCAATCGAAAATATATAACAACAGGCCAAAAAGACCAACTATTATAATTACAATACTTTGGATTTGGTTTCAATAATAGTAACCTGGATTGCTCATCAGGGTTTTGAATCGTTAAACAAGACCAGCACCACAATGATAACATTTCACAGTTTTTATCCAAAAAATGATCATCAAATTTTTGAAAAATACACGAATTGGGCTGGGTAATTGGTAAATAAGGAAAAATAATACTAAATAACGAATTCTGTTCTGGTGGAAGCAACTTTAATACGCATTGGATTAACAACATTGTTTCATCAATAAGATGATCATTATTGGACACCAGATATTCTCCAAGATATAAAAAATACTCCAATGATTCAATTAAAAACTGATGCTCTTGGGCAATTCTCATGCAGAATCTAATCATACTTATTTTGTGATTAAAATTTTGAATAGAATGAACACAAAATACAAGATTTTTGATATCGATAATTGAGAAATCATTATAAATTTTTAAAACTACATCATAAACAGGTTTCCTTGCTTGTTCAATATCAACTTTTTCATCTTTAAACCTTATCCCCTTAAACTCTCCTTGATTTTCATTGTCATCAAAATATAGGTACAAACTTAAAACACTTAACCACCATATGAAAGGTGGACATATTGATTTGATAAGATTGTAATTTTCTTTTAAGGTTTCAAATAACATTACGAAATCTGTGAGAGATAATTGAACCCATATATCAAAACAAAAAACCAACTCAGATAATATTATTTTTTGAGAATCTTCTCTCTTTACAGATTCAAATAAGCCCCAGATTCGGTTAAAGTCATGAATTGTAATGGAAGAGACACAATGCCTTGAAAGGTGAGATATTATTCTGAGATTATTTAAATTTATTAAAGCAAGGGTGACTTCATCTGTAGAAATAAGAACTTTTATCAAATCAATGATCTCACCAAAAGAAACACTATGTGATGACTGGTTTTGTTTGAGAAGACTTATCTGGGCAAATAATGGAAGAATAGAACCAACAACACCTTTGTATTTTAAGACATCAATAAAAGACATATGTTGAACAACTGCATTTGAATCCATTTTGCATCTGATGTTATCATTTTTTGCTGTGTATTTGATGGAATATTTCCCATTTGATATATATATAACTGTAGATAAAACAGATAATTCGGTTAAACTTTTGTGAACTAAAAGACGTACATCAGATTTAAAAAACTCATCAGCCCTAAACAAATAAAAAGATGAATATAGCATTGATGAGCATTTTTTGCTATTAATTGTTAATGAAAAATTTCTGTTTCCGAATTTAGGCAATTCAGCAGAGATCAAATTCTTAGATTCATGAGTGTTAATAATAACTTTAATGCTGACAAAAACTTTATTAGAGACAACATCTCTAAACTGTATTCTCACAGATAAAAGTGATCTTCCAGTTAGTGAAAGTGGTTCTGGCATTTCTAAATCAACTGATATACCATTAAACGAAATAATTGCAGATCTAATTGAAGTGATTTGCAAAGAAAAATCCAAACAGATATTCCCATCAGAAATCGAATATAAAATCATTGAATTCATCGAAGTCGAATATGGAAGAACCCATAATGAAAATACAATTCCTGTTTCTAACATTCCTTTATCAATTGAATCGATGAAAATCGAAACATCTTTCATATCAAAATAGGTACTTTCGATGGAATTAAATACCAACTCTTTTAATATTCCAAACTGTTCATCATAATAATTAGAAACACATTGAAGGGAAATGGGACAAAATAATGATATGAATTTTGTTACTGATGAAACAGATGATATCAATTCAGATATCTTATAAAATGCTTTAAACAAGGATAAAAAACAGTCATGATCCGGATAATAATCCTCATACTCAGAAATATCATCATTAGGAGGGAGCTCCCTATTTACACGATACCTGAGAATAATATCAAGTATCCTCATATCTATACTAGAGCTCTTACAAATGAAACAGTTCTGAGTATATTTACATGCTTCAAAAACCATATCAGCAATATATTGAATTTTCGGAATCATCCAAAACCTATCCAATAAATACACAATGCATTCAGGATATCTAATGGTTTTAAATTCCTTTTCACATTGTATAGAAATCGAAATCAAATTTTCAACAAAGCAATCAATACTAATATAATTTCGATAATTATCGCATAGCACTAGAAAATTGGAAATCTCATAATTATTATCTGGCCACATGTCATTTGAAATTCGTACATATTTAATAAAAGCATTGAAAAATGCCTCATGATGAATATCAAATCCAGTTCCTTTAAGAACCCGGGATAAATCCATGAAAACCATGTTGGAAGAGGAAAATATATTGGGTATTAATGAACCGTTTTGATTTAGGTTAACAAAAGAGTACAATAATAAATCAGCACGAGAACAATTATTTATAATTTGTTGAGTGATCTGACACATAATTTGGGAATTAATACTCTGTTGTTGAAATAATCCCAGAACCAAATCAAAAAATACCCGAAAATCATTTACATTACTCATCAGATTCACAATATATGGCACAGTTATTGATGATTCAAAGACAATTTGGGAAATTGTTCCATTATTAAGTAAAAAATAAAAAAATTGATACATTTGCTGGATTTCTTTTTGAATATATGGATAAAATTCTGATTTTTCACAATCCTTTTTGGCCAATAAATTAACATATTTGCTAATGCTTGTGATAAGCCTCATAATGATAGATTTACCCAAAGAAAACATTGTCAAACACTTAATGAAAATATTCAAAATCAAGCAAAAGTTATTAGGATAAATATGTAACAAAAATAATGAATCAATTTGTTCCAGGGTTATTGTGGCGATAATACTGCTAAGTACATGAAATCTTAAAAACAATAATTGATTATACTCGATTGATTCTAAAGCAAACATATTAATATCAATAGTGAATAGGTTTGACTTTGTTATAGAATTAAATACTTTTGAAAAACCACATATTTTTTCAATTAAATACAAGTTGATGGCCAAAACTTCGATAGATTCTTTACATGGCTGCTCTTGAAGCCATTTTTCAATTATATCAAGAAACAGATCAATATGAAATTTAAATCCACGAATCACGGGGTTCAGAAACTCTAAAATTTCAGTGGATATAATTTGATCAAATCTAATGTTAGTGTCTGATAATGATTCTTCGTTGATCTCAATTTTGAAATCGAATAATAATCTTTTGGCATTTGTATCATTAAATTCTGGAATTCTACTCTCATACACAAGGGGTGAATTTTGCTGATTAGAATAATAATGAGTCTTTTTAATAATAATATCATAAAACCCAGAGAAGAAACTATCAAAAAATCTACTCTTTTGCGAATCGCAAATACTCAGCATAAAACTAAAACAAAATTGGCTCCCTTTTTCTATCAAGTTTAAACAGGAATTGATGATCGGCCCAATTATTGATTCTATTGGGTATTCGGTAATGAATATTTGAACAGTATTGATTAAATAAGCATCAATTCCTGGTTTATATTGATTTTCCAATGCCTTAAACAAGAATGGAATAATTTGAATAAAATCAGGACATTTTCTAAAAAAATCATTTGCAATGATTGTTCCAAGATTCATCCAAAAAGATTCACATTCTAATTTAACGATTAATTGAACCAAAAAAAACTGCGATGTTATTACTAAGGGTAGGATATGACTCATGGAATTACCAGATTTTACAGAAATTGCCAAAAGACGAGCAATTTCCAGACCGTATTGATCCAAAATTGGATTACAACACGAACAAAATATGTAAAGATGAAGTAAATATATTGTATAAAATTCCCAATTGTTATCAAGCTTAAGTTTAATCTCACCAAAAATACTATCATTAACTGGTATAGAAAATCCACCCAATTTGTCTATAAAGTTGTCCCCTTGTTGGATGAATTCGGAATCAAAAAATTGAAGCTTCTCTGGGTCGAATAATGGAAAATCGAACAAGGAGAATATATCTGATACATTTCGATCAACTGAAGATTTCAGACTTAGGATTTTTTTAATCAATTCATTAAAAGATAAAATCGAAATTTCCATTTATTTTTTGTGGCGATTTTACTCAGTTAAGTTGAGGAAACCTGAAGGTGAGCAACATTGAAATATAATTCTAAATATTGAATAAAACACCAGGGTTTCATAATATATTATGGAAATAGCCAAGGAGAATATGTTTGTTCTAGCCATCAACTTCAAAGCGATTGTACATTAGAGTCTACCATAGTTGATTATTGTGGTATCGAAATATTAATACTTCTCTTTTTTCAAGAATATCTTGTCCATCATTCCAAATTTGTTAGAATTGAAAAACACCAGAAAATACACAACAAATATTTATTAAATTACAAAAAAGGGCTTATTAAAGAGAATAACATGGTACCTATCCCAACAACTAAGAAAAAGGTGATTCCCACCCAGTGTATCTTTGAAAGCTTATCCATTACTTTGGAAAGCATCAGTGCAGGAAGAATGAAACCAATTATCATCACTGCTGCAGACATGAACAGTCTCAAAATGCTTAAATATGTTCCCGTCAATGAAGTCCATAGTATCGAGGTTACCGCAACTAAGACACCTGATGATGTCCAAATATATGAAGGATATTTTGTAGTGGTAGAAACAATTTGTAGGGCAGATTCACGGGCTGGGTTTATCATCATTGGAATTGAACATAGAATCAAAACAATGTAGACAATATACGCAATTGTAAGGAACATATTACCTTGGGGTAATTTGTCATATATAATAGCACTTCCTTGTTTATCCCAAAGAGTAAAATAAGACACCAAACCTGTATACTCATAAAATATGAACAAAAACACATGTGTATATTTCATCAGTGATTTTCCACGATTGAATGTCAAAGATTTGAGCTGAGATAAGCATGGAAATGTGAACATGAATCCACAATAAGCAGATATATAATCAGAAAATACAGCAACAATCCCATTTGAGCTATACAATACCATTTTTTGATCAGGATCAAATCCATACATGTTATAATACTTGATAAACCAATATGTGATGTGCACCATCGCAAATATGCAACACAAAAATGCAATCATTGATAAAACAGAAACTAATTTCATAGTCCTTTGGAATATTACTGGAAGACAAATTATTATAGCAACAGAAATAGCTATTAAATATGTATCTTTAAAGATATATGACGAATTAGGATAGTATTGCTGAAGGAGACTGATTAATAGCTCTTGAATATTAAGAAAATACCACGAAGTAAACGAAACAGAAGGAATAATGATGTTAATGCTCGTTAAAAATGATGCATGTTTCATTGTTGCTCTCCAAGATTCTTCATATGAAAAAGTCCTCTTTATTTTCATGACAGTCAAAAGCATCCAATTGGCATAATAAGAGACCAAACAAAGTAATAAATTAACGATAGATGTTGATACCGCTCCATATTTAAAGTTTACACTCAATTTCAAAGCACCCATTCCAGTAATCGCATTTATCATCATCAAAGTACACTCAAATAAGTTAAGAGCACTTTTTGAATTGCGTTGAAGAAGTGAATCATCAAGATCTACCCCTTCAGCATTATTCACAAATACCTCCATAATACTTCAATCAATATCTTCTTATCAATTGAATGATTTATGATTATTTTATTTAGTTTATATAGAAATTGAGAGAAAAAAATTTATTTTGGATTTAATTCGCAAACGAGCTTTTTATTTTACTTTACAAGGTGATCAGATACGATTAACTGGTTTAGTGTCTGGTTAACTCTAGTTCTTTTCGAAATAAATCATTCCATTTCTGTTCTTTCTTTGTGTTGGTATTATCATTGCATTTTTTTGCAGAATGGTCTTCAATTATTTGTAAATGTGGGTAAAATGGATCAAAATCAAGATCAAAGCTTAATAAAGATGACTCTTCAATGAGTTTTTCCTTCTCACTGGCTTGTTTTTCTTTCCATTGAGATGCAAGAATTTTTGTGACCTCCCGGCTTGATAGCCCCGGATTTGAAGCTTGAAGCTCTGTTCTTTTTTCTTTGCAAAAAAGAAAATACGGATTAATCTGCCGCTTTCGTTTCGATCTCCCGTTTTGGCAAAAATGTCTTTTTTTGTTTGCAGGTTCAACGCTAAACAGTTCGCCAAATTTTTCTATTTGAAAATTATGATTATCCATTCACAATGAAGAATAAAAAATTGAATTCCGATACCAAAAACATAGAGTCTAAATACAGAGGGCTATTTTCTTGGTTTTATCTTTAATGACTCGAGGAAAGAAGTTCAGCATTCAATGAAAAGAAAAACATAATTGTTTACCAATTGAAAAGGGAATTGTCATCCATATCATCACATGATTCAAAAAGGGTAAACTTGTTTGGGATCTCCTCCTTTCTTCTGAGCATATTATCTGATGAACATGAAAGTTTATGGTGAAATTGATCTAAATGCTTTAAAGATATCGGCTGGCTTGTTTGTTTGGGCCTTGCTGGGCGATTAGGAAGAGGGACTGGAGAGCCAGGAGCTATTTTAGGCCTGGGGATTGATGGTTTACTATTCACTTTAATAGGTCTGTTGCTTTTTGGTGTTATCATCGCTTCATTTGGAGGAATGGTAATTCCTTGGTTATAAACTGGTATTGAACCAGTCGACATTGACGTTGACACCCGAGCTGGAACATGATGATTATTTGAAACCAAAAACGGAGCATCTTTTTTCATTTGCATATAATGATATCTACATTGAACATCAGACCGATTTCCCATTTGCTGGGAAATATAGGTCCAGCCCTTTGATCCAATTGAAGAAACCAAGGAAATAAGCTTCTCTTCCTCTTGGCTACTCCAGTGCTCTTTTGAAATCTTAGGATCAAGCCCCCGAAACCATCTTTGAGCGGCTTGAGATCGTGTTCTGCTATTTCCAATGAACTTAGCAACTTGGGCCCAATTCGTCAAGCCAAATCTATGAACTGCAGCTAATAGCCGTAGATCTTCAGCCGAAGTCCACCTGTGGGTCTTTTTTTCCTGACTCTCTGTTGATGGAGGAAGAGGTTCATCAGGAACACTTAAAATCGCTTTAATTTTCTCTAACGATGAATATGAATTAATTAAATGCTTCAGATAACCACAGGCTTGTTCGTAGCTAATCATATTTTTAAAAAAGCTGTCAATAAATGTACGAAGAGTTATCTGGGAATCAATTCGAATATCCCCGATTTCTTCAATTACATATTGGACAAATATATCTACTAATGGAGAGGGTTCGTGTGTCATTATCAATCTATTTGTTTATTTCCCAGAATTTTACAAAATTTCAAAGAAAAGCGTCAAAAAGTTAACTATTCAAATTTACCATATGCGATTAAATAAAATGAATGGTTTCTCATGGATGAATCCACCCCTAAAGGAGAGTATATGTGAAAAAGGTCTTGAGATAGTCACAAAAAACGAAACTGATTTCTGGCAAAGGACTCATTATGGATTTTGTCGTGATGATGGGCATTTTTTGTTCAAAGAGGTAACTGGTGATTTTGAACTATCTGGACACTTTACATTTAACAGCAACACACAATACGATCAATGTGGAATACTCATTCGGGTAGATTCTGATAATTGGGTCAAAGCAAGCATTGAATTTGAAGATGAGCAATTTTCGCATTTGGGATCTGTTGTGACTAACTTCGGGTATTCTGATTGGTCAACACAAGTAGTTACCACAGAGCATAAAAGTATATGGTTTAGCGCAACCCGTACTGGTAAGGATTTTATTATCAGGCACTCGTTTGATAACAAAATTTTCCACCAAATGAGAGTTTTACACCTCCACGAAGCCACAGATCAAATCAAAGTCGGGGCATATGCATGCAGCCCGAAAAGAGAAGGATTTACCTGTGTAATACATAGCATTGAGATAAAACAGTAAAAGCTCTAAACCCAGGCCACAAAAGTGGAAGAACCACGGCTGTCACTTTTTAATGGTGCGTATAGAGAAATGTTCTTTCTGTGGTGGCCCAGTATGGCCTGGCCACGGGACCATGTTTGTTCGTAACGATTGTAAGTGCTTTAGATTTTGCAAGAGCAAATGCAGAAAATTCTGGATGAAGAAGAAGAATCCAAGGAAATTCAGTTGGACTAAAGCGTTCAGAGCAGCCAATGGCAAGGATCTTGTTGTTGATTCGGTATACGATTTCGAAACCAGGAGAAATCGCCCAGTCAAGTATGACAGGGATCTCGTTGCAACCACTTTGCGCACCATGAGACTAATTGACGAGATAAGGCAGAAGAGAGAAGATGCACACTGGGAAAGAAGAATGCAGACAGCTGTTGCTATTGAAAATCGCGCCAAATTATTTGATATTGCACAGAATATTGAACTAGTACAGAAAGTTCCAGAGCTTCAAAAGGAAGCAGTTCAGAGAGCCGAAGCTGAAATAGAGGCCCATAAGCAGGAAATGAGAGAAGCTGCTTATTCTCAAAATATGAAACATAAAGAATCTAATCAATAAAGAATACAGTATTGGATCATATTTATTATCCAAATTAACAGGTTTTTATTGATTTCAAATACACAAGGTAGTTATCAACATTGAATATCAAATGCCGCTTATCCATTTTATAGAAATGATCAATGATTGACTTTTCAAGGAATATAGAAGAAATCATTTCAATTGGGCTGCTTGAGTTTACAAAGCTAATTATCAATACAGCTATGATTGCAATTGTTAGTAGCTTTTTATCTTTTACAAGCATATAAGACATGAACAACAAATCATTATCTTGATTATTGTCTGTATGGAATAAATTCTGTATGTGCTCCATAATAAAAGCAAAGTCTTTGAATGGGTACTCATCAAAAAATCTCGAGAGATCTAATGACGTCTTATTTAGATACTTTTTGAATGCTACATAGATCTCTTCACTAGTTGGAAGTGAAGAAGGAGATTCAATTTCTTTGTTGTAAATTGAGGAGAAACTATGTAGTGTCCAGAACAATAATGACGAGGATTCAATAATAGAGTGGAATTCTCCAGATATATAGTAAACAAATTGACCCGACAAGCCCCCAGAAAAAAAGTATCTGGATAGTTGAACAGCAGCATAAAACATATGATTTGAGAAGCTACAGCCAAAGTGTAACGCGAACCATGACATCATTGCATCAAAAATAACAGTTTTAATAGTCCTGGACATATTACTGATGACATTCAGTTCTTTTTCTAATTGAAATATGTACTGTTGTAGGTTAAGATGATTCAATAGCTGATCTTTCGAAATAGATACCCATTGTTCTCTTAACTTAATGTATTTATTATACATAGAATCCGCGTCCCTATTCAAAAGAATTTGTTTGAGAATACAAAACTTGGCTTTGGGATCAATAGAATAACCTGAGATGAGAGAAATATCATTCTCAGAAAATACTTTCATACAGTTATCAGCATTAATACTTTCAGGAAGAAAGAAAATAAAAGATGGGGATTCTATAGGTATCATTTCAAAATCAATTTGTGGATCACTAATAGGAAAAATGTCTTTACCAGCTTTCTCATGAGTTTTTTTAGTTTCATTTGATTCCAATTCGCATTTAAACAGATTTTCAATATAAAATTTCCTAATTGGTCCCGGAATTGGTTTAAAAGAATAGAACTTTTGAATATATGTACATGCTGATGATACAGACGAGCCAGAATCAAATCTAATCACCCTTTTGTTAATACCTCGCAAATGAATATTCCTAGAGTCATTGTTATCAAACTCAATTTCTTTAAATGAGCATAAAGCATCTTTAAACAGAGGATTCCCGTCGACTAAAAAGTTTAATGTTATGTGTTTTTGGAATTCTTCAATAATAAGCGTAACAGGAACCCATTCGTTCAACATGAAATTTATAAACACTTCATACTCCATGAATATGAATTCAAAAACTTCTCTAAATATGATTTATTGAAACATGCTTCTTCTAGGTGCCAATGGGATCCGTTTTGTTCTTTGGTTATCCTTTGACATTAATATGTCGAAGTAATTTGTATTCATATTCTCTCTCCCAACAACCTCTTTCTCTTTTTTAGGTGCAATATGCACTTTTTTCTCTGTTTTGTGTTTAAGTTCATCTTTCAGTTGATGCAAATCATCGTTCAATTTAATCCATTCACAATACCGACTATACTGGTGTTGCACTTGCTGATAATCTGAGATTTTTTTCTCATATTCAGATGCCTTTTTTTCATAATTCATCATTTCCTTTCTTTTAATTGCGAGTTCGCTTTTCAGTTGAGTAATCTCCTTTTCAAATTTCTCTCTTTCTAGATTTTCTTCGTTTTCGAATGCTTCAGTTTGCACAGAAATTTCTTGATCAAATGCATTCCTATTAATTTCAGCGATTTCCGAGTTCTGGTTCAAATATACTGCAAGTCCAGAATTCACAGCCCCAATCTTTCTGCAATCAGCTGTCAAAAAACTGTGGTGCAGATCTAAAAGCATTAGTCTGTGATTTTGAAGTTGAATTATCTTCCTTCTTCGTCTCTCAATTTGATCAGTTGTAATCCTATCCCTCCTTGATACAGAAAGTTGGGTTTTAACATTCCTCTTCAGACTAAATAGGGTTTCATTTTCCTCATCCTGAATTGCTTGATATGATTCAGGCTCAAAAACAAATTCTGGTGATGAACACATTTAAATTATTAAACGGTCGCTGTTTTGGAATCCAGAAAGGAAGACATTGTTTATTGATCATTGAACAAGAGAATACTGATTTTCTCGATATAATCAGACCCAGGGACACTCTTCCACAAAAGTTTTTCGGTTTTTCGGGCTGTTATGGTAATTTCAACATCCGATTCTTTAGGTATTGGCTTAAATCTGATCTTTTTCCCATCAATTGCAGCTGTTCCGTATTGATTCTTGTTCTTAAAAACATACCCAAATCCTCTTGTGACCTTTTCAATAGTTGATAAGAATAAGGCAGTATATGTTGCATCACACCATTTTTCAAGGGCAGGAGCAAGGCCTCTACCATCTGTCGAATACTGAAGTGATCTCATTTCATTTGGAGTCTCTGTGAGGGCAACTCTCCATCTATCAATATAAGCCAGAAATGGCAATTGTAAATGAGGACTTGAGATTTGAAAAGCTGCCAAACAACTCTGAAATTTATATGTGATTGTACAAAAATCATTGTTAATAAATCTATTGAATATTGCATTTCGCACAGAAACCAATGTACTATGAAAATATAACAATTGTTTTAAGAAAGCAGCTGGCTGGGCTCTTGGATTAGTAATAAGATTAATAAGCTTAGGAATCCATATAGGTATGTCAGCGAGCTCCTTCTTTTGTCCAATCTCGAAAATCCATGTATCTTTGTTACCAATATCAAAGTATATAGACCGAGATTGATTATCAGCCGAGTAATGGATACAAGATTTTATTCTGTCATTCTTGATTCTTTCAAATAGATTATGACACATTAAATCGAAGAAAAACTTCAAATACTGAGATTGCGTTGCAATTTGGAATGATTTTCCATTAAATGAAAAACTTGTGTTGAAAGATAAAGCCCACTCAACACTGTCTTCATTTTGGCGAAGAAGTATTGATTCATTAGGGTAGTTAGAAACATCAATGGCAATACAAGTAGAGTTGTTATGAGTTTTCGTAGTTAAAGGTACCTTTTTAGAGAGTTCATCAAGCTCACGGAAATAGGATCTATTTTTTGAAACACTTGCTTTCAACTCTTCTGCGCTGTTTAACAAAAAATTTGCACAACTATCAAGTTGCTCTACTTTCATCTCCAAAAGCTGTTTTGGAGACGAAAAACCACTTGCAGGAACCTGAGAATGATTAACTGTTGCTAATTGAACCCCTTTTTGGCTGCTTGCGTTTTGAAAAAGTGTTCTTAATACAGTAATGTCAGATACAGCTTCTTTCATATGTTTATAAGCGCTTTTTATCGCAGATATTGGTTCCTCATTGACATTTCGGGGATTCTTTTTCCCAATCTGGTCAGATTGCTTCCAAAGCTGCATAAAAATTTCTGTATCACCAGTACCCTCGTCTAAAAACTCAGTAAACTCATCAGCACTGTCTTCGGAATAGGTGTCATCGATAATTCGAACAGAAATGTGGTGCATTTTCTCAAGTGTCAATTTTCGTAAACTAGAGCGATTTTTTCGGTTACAGTTTAACGTAAGAATGAAACAAGCTTCTAATAAGCTTCCCTATGTTTTTTGGTGGAATGATAAAATGTATGAAGTTGATCCTGATGTTTTTTCTAAACTGTCGAAGAAATTTAATATTGTTCGCGAGCAGAACCCTACCCAGTTTATTGTATCTGATTTATTGACACAAGATACATTCGAGGCTTTTATTGCTGCTTGCCAATTTAAGCCTTTTGATGTCAATAAGAACAATTGTTTTCAGCTGTTATCATTGGCAGTTGAGTGGAAAGTGGCGTCGCTTGAGTCGTTTGTTAAAAGGTACATTCAAGAACATCAATTAAAAGAGGTGGTTGAGGATCATTTGGGTATTTTGATCGAGAAAATTAAGAATAATATGGATAATCATAGTCACTGGGCAGCAGTTGCCAAAAATGTGAATGGGGCTCTAGCTGATGAACGTTTTTTAACTGTCCCAGCGGAGGTAATTTTTCAGATTTTAGCTATTGGGGATAAAAAAGGTATCAATCAAAGGCTATTAATAGATTTTGTTATGAAACTATTTGATATTGATCCGCCAAAAGCAATACCATTAATCCTTCGGCTTGATTTCTCTCAAATGACTAAGGAAGAAATTGAAAGAATCTACCTATGCAGGAAAGTTCATGAGCAAAATATATCTTTTTTCATTGCTTCATCATTGTCTGCTGCATCAAACAAATCAACCATATCAGTTGAAAATTCCCAGAAGAGAAGGGATATTGAGCTTCAAGTCATTAAAGCTCACATAAAGAGATCAAGAGAACAAAAACTTGCCAAGTTATCTCAGGACTACCAAAAAGAAATCGAAGAAATACAAGAAGAAATTTCTAGACAACAGACCTTAATTAATATGCTTGAAGGGGCAATTAAAACCCATAAAGAATCAATGGAAGCGGAAGAAAAGAAACAGAGATTGAGGAGAATTCCTATTGCTACAGAAGACCTGGAACGAATCAAATCTGCATGCAATGAACAATTAACACAAACCAGGGAAACCAACAATAAGTATTTGGCAAGTTTCATTGAAAGAATGAATTCCCTCGTTCTTGAAACCCCAAGAGCATCCAGAGCATTCTTTGCAGACGCTGCTGCTAAAAGCGATAGTGAAACAACCAGAGCCAGGTCGTCTTTATTAGGTCTCGAGTACGATGCCAATGAGGCAACTAATGTGGTGTCAGAAGCAAAGAGCCAGCTTAAGAACTTAAGGTCAGTTCTATGTGCAAAGGTAATACGAGACAAGTTCAGATTTGACCAGTTCTTGAGGAGGAAACAGAACATATATCGTGTATTTGACCAAGAAGAGGGTATTTGGAGAATCACAGGCAGAGATGTACAGAATGCGGAAGAGGAGTTGAAGCAAATTGAAGCAAGGATCGATAAATTATGTCCTATTAGACAAACAGCAGTATTACCACAGTAAAATTAATTTGAAGCATCAGATTTCTGGATCCAAGAATTCCTCGAAAACATTGTTTTTTTCATGGATCATTTTATACCTAATGACAATCCTTGTATTAATAGCAAATTTTCCTAAAAAGAGTCTGATGTTGAAGAAATGTCAACTTTGTTCGTTTGATAATTCTGGGAAGTTTTCGTCAACTAAAAGGGATTTGGTCATAACATTCACGACAAAATATCATGAAGGATTGGGGCTATTAATAAGGAGTCTTAGGACTTCCGGATCTCATGCAACTATTGTGATTATTACTACTCCTCTAGTGAAAATTCCTGAAGATTTATTTATGTGCGATATAAATCAAATTATAGTCACAAAAGAAACGTCGAGAATAGCCAAATCACCATACAAAGCAAGATGGGAGTTTTATTATGATTATCTTAAGAATCATATTAGTGAGTATGATAGGGTGTTCCACTGTGATGCATTTGATTCATTTTTTTTCGAAGACCCATTCGTGCATATATATGATCAATCAACATTGTATTTCCAAATGGAAGATCGATCAATTAGAAGCTGTCCATATAATAAACAATGGCTCCTATCATGCCATTACAATTGTAACAGAAGTCAAATCCTTTCTAAGACAATTGCATGTAGCGGATCTCTAGGAGGAGGAATTCATCCATTCATTGATTTTGTATTTAGAATGATTACTCATGATGAATGGTCCATATGCTGGGATCGAGGGTTTGATCAAGGAGATCTCAACTATATTTTATATACATCAGTTTTCCCATACAATATTTCACTTATGAATTGCTACTCAGGCTTCATAACCATGCAGTATTGTATGAAAAAATTGACATTTGTAAATGGTTCTTCAGTTTCCAAGAATGACAAGTCACAAATCTTTTTTGCACATCAGTATAACCGCCACAAGACGATAAAAGATTACATCTACAGAATTTGTCATCAACGATAGATGCCACTTTTTAATGTCATCCCAAATACCAAATAATCTGACTGTATTTACTGGCAGCTATTCAGATTTGTGCAAGTACGTACATGAAAAGAAATGCTTATGCGTATGTGACTTTTTTGCCACATGGTGTGGCCCTTGCCGAAAGTTTGGAGTCGTTCTTCAAGATATTGCTAAAGAACACCCTGATGTGATTTTTGTAAAGGTAGATATTGATGCCAATGCTTCATTAACCGATCATTATGGCGTAAAATCCGTTCCCACCATCAAGTATTTTAAGGCGTCATCAGAAACTGAACTTGTGGAATTATCTTCGGATTCATTGACTAACAAAACGGCAGTGAAAGCTAAAATCGAGCAATATAAATAAAAACTATATTAAATTTTATGAGCAAAACAGGAACATCAGTTGTTGCCAGAATCAATTGCCAACTTTTAAAACCACATGATATAATATTTGGATGTAAAACTCAAGAATTTGCTTTTGAATGTTTAGGGTCTTCCCTTCATCAACAATCTCCTGAATTGGTATTTGATAGATCTTTTAATTCGAGCTGGTACGTAGGAATTCCAATGTCATTTCTTATACAGGCAGTAAATGTTCGTTTTCAAGTGATCAAACAGGCTGTTATTATGGTTAACGTAACAAATAATGGAATTGAAGTGTTAAAAGCAAGCACACAGTCACAGCAGGAAATAAGCCCACAAAAATGTATTAACTTCCCATTTATTGTATCCCCTGTTAAACAAGGAGAGCTTGTTGTTCGAGTTTCTCTCACTTTCATATATGATAACAGCAAAAGCGAGATTGTTTCTAAATTCCAATATAGAATAGACCCATCAGTTAATACAGAAATTCGATATATTAGTTCAGATTCTGATCGCTTGGAGATGACAATTAGGAATTGCTCTCCATACCTGATGAATAATGTTCGTACCTCACATTCTTCATCAAGTGAAGTTATTATAGAGAGTCATTTGTGCCCCGACAACACTATTTCAACAATGCTTTTTGTTCCACGGGTGACTAAAGAAATAGCTGTATTATGGGATTTACCGTTTTCCAAGAATTGTCAACAGATAGCATCATTATTGCCGGTGCAAAGTGTTCTTCAATCTCCTATAGGAGTTAGTTTCCTTGAATTACCCCAGTTCTTTGAATGCGCTTCACCTATACAAATAAAAATGATCATATCTGGTGTCCAGTTTCCTATCAAAGGCAGATTAGAAATCCACAGAGCTAATGAATGTCTTCTACCGATTGGATCATATGAATACCAAATTTCTCTTGAGAAAGAGATAGACTTTGTTACATTTTCGTTAATTGGTCTTGAACCAGGTGAATACAAATTGCCTCCTATTTCTTTGCATATTAATGGTTTAGCATCAATGAAAATCTTCCCCAAAGAAGGTGTATTAGTACTTGGGTTTAATGGAAATAAAAATTAGAGTTTTGGTTTTAATTTAAAAGCTTATGCAGATTCAAAAGCTTTCTTTGCATTTCCTCATGCATATCTATATCAAGAACACTGGAAAAATTAATTATTACATTTGCCCTTTCTTTCATTTGCTTCTTTCCTGAATCATTTTGGGGGAAAAGCTTAATAATCTCACTTATTGCTTTAGCTGAATTAACAAGAGCATATGGAATAACGGATTTTAACAGAGGATGAGAACGCTGGATTCGTTTCTTATATTCATCAAATTGTGAGGAATTCGTGGGGAAAATATCAGCTTTTTCTATTTCACTAATACCATCAATATAGTTACATTTTTGTATTAGAAAAGACGAATTAGCAATTGAAACCAATTGTTTCAACAATAGTAATGAATCAATAGAAATAGGATAATTAGATATTTGGTCAAGAAACTGATTTGCTACATCAATAATCCACACTCCAAGAGAGCTATCCATATATCTTTTCAGTTGTTGTGATATTACCAATGCACAATTTTCATAATTTCCAGAAAGCTTATAAAGAGATATTGCCCTTTCATACATTCCTCTATGAAGCGATTCTTCTGCTGATGTCTCAATCGCCCTTTTATGATCTTCAGGTGATAATACTTGAGAAGCAGGAGAAGCCCCTTCTTCATCAGGAAGGAAAAATGATATACCATCAGTAGAGTCAACAATTAGGTTTGCCATAATTCTCAATCTTTCCTCCCTATTGTTGATCATTGAAATATATCTAATAGAGAGCGAAGGTTCAATCTTGCTATAAAACAATGATTTCTCAAGAATACTACCACTAATTACATTTGAGTTAATTAATCCTTCCGAATGTAGGGCAAGGGCAATATGGAAACAATCCTCATCATATTCTTTATTTGAAAGGAACCATTGAGCTGCTTCGTCTAATCTATCAGTAAGGATTAGCACCTGACCATGCATAAAGGGATTATTTGCATCATCAAATGTAACACCATTAATGTCTTTAACAATACAACTAAAGGATACATTAAGCTGTAATCGAAACCATAGAAAATCTTCAAAAGACACAATTATTGATTCATTGCTATAACCACCAACTCCACACAACACAGATAATGTAATAGCTTTAAATGGGTCGCATTTAGGAGATATAATTTCATTCTTGAAATATGTAGTTAACTTATTTTTCAGATCACCAGATATTGGTATTCCCATTACTTTCCTTTGTAAAGCAGTCACAATATATTGATCAAATTGAGGGTTCATATCAGTAACATATCGAAGAGCCTCTTCAATTTCACCACACCTTACAGCATAATACAAGATAGCCCATGGGCTTCTGCTATTGTTATTGGTTAATAAATTCAAATACCCCTCTATTGATGGAATAATACCAATAACTCCTCCTCTGTTAGCCAAATTGAGATTATTATTGAGCTCATTTTTAATAATGGTCAGCATTTGCTTTTCCAAAAATTTGCTAATAGAAAGTGATCTAGTATTCAGTTCGTTCAGTGTTGAAATCAACAAAAATATATCTGAAAGAGGGATCTTTGCGATGGCATTGAATGTATCATCACTTGTTATTTGCTCGTAAAGATACTTAGCAAATCCCTTTCCAGCAAATTGCAACGAATCTGCATAAAACCGTGACTTTGGAGAAATAGATGAATCTGATCTAATATAGCAAGATTCCAACACCTCATTACCCGCGTTTTCAAAAGAAAATTTGTTATTGCCTTTGAAGCCAGAAAGAAACCTATCAAGGGTACTATTGTAATTAGTATCAGTAACATTTTGCAATTCTCTAATTGATTTAACAACGCATTCTTGGAATATATCAGAACTCCTCTCAGCAAACGATGAAATGTGATAATTTTTTTTAGGTACAGTACTTTTCAAGATTTTTAGAGCACCTAAACATAATGAATTCGCTTGTCCAAGCATATATTGTCCATTTGTAATATCTTCATTGGAATATTTCTTTGAGTTTAGAACTGATCTTGACGAGTGAAGAATATTTTGGACTGGTAAATGCATTACATATGGATAAACACGTTCAAGCCTCATAGATCTAGCAAGTAAATGATCTAATTCATTCTCGATAGGTACCTGTTCTCCTAGAGCTTCCATTTTTGTAAATCTGTGTAAACCATGGTTGAACTTTACTATCATGTGTCATCCAGCACATATGAAAGAGCCACCATTAAACAATTATTAATCTATTTCTTTAATAATATGTTAAGAAATGCTTATTATTAGTCCCATTCCACGTATCTAAAAAGAATTAATTTTGATAACGTAACAAATCAGATATTGACAAATTCATATCAAAGTCCCTTTTTTCGAGTGTTGTAATGATTATGTCTCTATCAATATGAGGGAACATCAGACTTACTTCATCAATAGTACTTTGAGATCTGCCGTTCATTGAAGCTCTGGACTCCTCCTCAATGCTAATCCCCGGTTTATTGAATAGTGACAATATTGCTCTTTCAGCATTACCATTAAATTTTTTAAGTGCTTCAATACAAATATCTTCTGGAAAGCCCATATCGATCATCTCAGAAATCTTCGATCGAAACTCATTTGTTTCTCCTGATAGATTGTTATCTCGCTTAGGTGAAGCTGTAGGTACATTCATACCAGAGGATGGAACTCTAATGGGTTCAGGAGGCTGTGTTTGATTCGTATCTGTTTTCTTAATCTCGGGTTTAGGAGGATCTTGCGCTTTTGGTTTAGAAGATGAATCATTTTGTGGTTTTGAATCATTAATGAGCGGATTAGATGATGGATTTTCAACTTTTGGTTCGTTTTGTATGTTGGATTTGGAATTGCTGGACAATGATGTTATAATGGAATCTGTAGCTCTTTCAGCATTACCATTGAACTTTTTAAGTGCTTCAATACAAATATCTTCTGGAAAGCCCATATCGATCATCTCAGAAATCTTCGATCGAAACTCATTTGTTTCTCCTGATAGATTGTTATCTCGCTTAGGTGAAGCTGTAGGTACATTCATACCAGAGGATGGAACTCTAATGGGTTCAGGAGGCTGTGTTTGATTCGTATCTGTTTTCTTAATCTCGGGTTTAGGAGGATCTTGCGCTTTTGGTTTAGAAGATGAATCATTTTGTGGTTTTGAATCATTAATGAGCGGATTAGATGATGGATTTTCAACTTTTGGTTCGTTTTGTATGTTGGATTGAGAATCGATAGACTTTGATGGTTGATTTGGGTCGATGCTCTTACTTTCTGATAAAATGGAATCTTCATCTTTTTGTTTAGAAGATGAATCATTATGTGGTTTTATATCAACATGAGGGGATTTGGATACATGATTTTTACCTTCATGTTCGATACGAGGTGGGGAACCATTTATTGGGTACTTCGAAGATGAACTGTGGGTATTATCCTGATAAATCCGAAATGGATCTTCTTTGTTATAGAAGTTATCTTTATTCACTATCTCTCCATCACAAGTTTTAAAAACAATTGGTATGCTCTTAAGTCCAGGAATTTTTTCTTTGACCAAATTCTCAAACACTGCAAATATCGTTGACTGTTCGATATCAAATTCATATTTTTTCTGTCCATAGATAACGGTGATATGCCTATTTCGTACATCATTTTCAATCTCAATCACATCAAGATTTTCTTTGAGATATTTAATGATCTTAGGAGATAATTTCACTTTTGCGTAAGCCCCGGTTACTTGGTCACTTGTTAATGATTTAATGTGGTTGAACAACAAATCAGCATCAATATCCTTTGGAAAAAAAGTATTTCTTTCCCCATATTTCAAAGATAGCGATGGAATAAAGATTACAACTTCATCATCGTCTTTTAATGTGTTCGAAAAATTACCACTAAGGTAAGCCCTGTTTCGGAAAAATTGAGGCTTAAATTCGTTAAAATTAGGATATTTGCTGGAAATATAATGCTTCAGAGTCGAATGATTGGTAAAATCAGAGAAAAACGTTTGCTTATGCATTATTTGTGCTATATTTCCGAAATTAACGATAATTTTAAGATTAACTTGTTGCAAGCAATTACTTTTTATGTCAAGATAATATCTTGCAGACGATTCTCTTTGAAAAACAATCTCGAATTCTTTTAAAGATGGATGTGATTCTACTATTTTGTTTCTTAAAACGTTTTCATCCACTGTTCCTTCAATATCAAGCTCGAAATAGAGAAAAGGACTATCTTTTGTTGATAAGAACGTAAGTAACATGTTGTTCGACAAATTTCAAAATTTACCATCTCTGGTAAAAAATTTATAGGCTTGGGGCAAGAGCATTTTTCCCGATTGATCAATGGTATTATTAATATTCTTTTTCATCATCATATTCATTATTCTCTCAACTATTTGAAACCAATCAAGGTTTAATGGTTCTTACCAGAAAGGCCTTGATTTGGTGAACATAGAAAAAACTGTTCTTCATCTGATTTAATATTTCCTTGGTTCTTGAATTTGAAAACTAACATTATAACTAGAAATATGTTCTTTATGACATCAAGTTCAAATTCAACCAAAAATTGAGTGATTAAATTAGCATTGCAAAACATTCACAAAAATTACCTTTGAGAAAAGGTGGGGATTTGAAACAACATTGGTTTTAATCGATGGGTTTATGTTATTAAAGTATTCATATGCATACTTTTTTTAGTATTTATTTTAAGTAAATGATGAATTCCAAAAATTGAGCAAGATTTTGGTTATGAGGAGAGTCAACTTCTGAACAAGCACTCTTCACAGAACAAAAAAAGCGAATATTCATATACATGAGTTAGGAAATCATCAATCAATAATAGAGATATAGAATTAGATCTTTCTTGTGTTGTTTCTATTGAGTCATAAAGATTGAAAACATCCATTATTGATATTCAAGAAACCCCATTCATCTTTTATCTCTCTAAAAACAGATATATCTAGTTCAGTGTTAAATGATACAGATGATATGACAATGCTTGGTGATAGAAGCATCTTCATCCAGTGTGATTCTTCAGTTTTGTGATAATATTAAAATTCTCATCGAAAAAAGTTCACTCTTTTTGTTTAAACCTTGGACAAAAAGAATTTTGATGTGATGTTGAAACCTCCATAATTTGTGCAAATTCAAAAATAACATTCCCTAAAAACGGAGAATGAACATAATAATGGTTTTAGAATACTTGATCAAGTAAATCAGTGATGATCATCCAATCCGTTTTTTTGAATTCAACAACATAACATATTGATCTTATCTATCTCACTTTGTGTTTTTTTAAGCTTGTACAATAAATTGAAGAGCAATAGTAATTTTGGTTATCAAATCACAATAATGTATTTTCACATTTAAAATGGTCACTTCATGTCATGAAGTTCATGATTGAATAATAATTGGAATAAAATATGATTTTATGATTTAATATTAACCTATTATCAATTTTTATTTATGATACAAAACAAGCGGTTTAACATTACAAATACCAAAATGAAAAGCATCAATATCTTTTTTTTAATCCCAGACGGGGGCCTTGATGTGTCAAGTTTTTATGGTAGCAATTCCCATTTTGGTAATTTCAAGTCTATTAACAACCCCTAACACACATAATTAATAGTGAACCATTCACTGTCAGGTCCGTTTTTTTCCCAAGATAAAATAAATTATTTTGAATACTACGTTTTTAAATACCCCCCAAAAAATGACCATGCTATGTGAGTTATTTGATATATTTTTCAAATATTTGTCTCATATAGGATTCACTCGAAACCGTTGAACAATCAATCTTTATCTGAAATAACTCTCTTGTGATTCTCAAAAAGTGAATGATCTGTAGAAAAGACTAAATTTAATTCAAAACCTCAATGAGTTATTAAAATTCAATTAAAACCTCAATCAAATAACCAAGTTTTTGAAGCTGTATGGCTGAGTCATTTTTATTAATGTTTTTTGTCTATCTAATCTTATCGATATCGACAGTTTTCGAGATATCTGAGCAAACATCCATGGTTAAGGCTTATTCTTACACTTTAAGTGACGGCGATTACTTCAACGTTACGTTCCAAAAGAAGTTTGTCATATATAATGCTAGTTCTAGTGTAAATTACATGGAGAGCACTTCAAATAGACCTTCAACGCTTTATCCAGATTCCGCAGTTTATGCTGAGAACAAGGAGGATTCCTATACCTTAATAATTCCAGGAAATGATAGTGTTTTGAGTTTTACGATTCTTATATATCCTGATAGTTGTAATTATCTTTATATGGGACTGAAAGGATATGGATCTTTTCAGATTAGCCAGAATTCTTGTGCATTTGTCTATTATAATGGACCATTGTATTATAGCTTTAAATCCTATTATGCAACAAACTGGGCTGTGATGACTTCAATTGAACAATACGATAACCCTCAATACCAAACCACTACAGGTTTTAAGGATGGGTATTCTGCTGAACCTTTCATCATTCTTGTAGCTTCTAATTCTGGAAATATCAAAATTGCCCCAGATTTCATGTCAGTACAAGATTATTCCTACAATACGAAATCTAATTTTTTGTCTAATTTTCTTGATTCAATAGGTTTAGTGTTGGGTACAGTTTCAGGAACCATTAAGAAAGAACAATTTCACGGTTTAGATATTTTTAATCAAGATATAATGATAAACGATCGTCAATATGAGTCTTGGTATTATAAAGGGTATTCATTTGTTCAGGATGGAGAAAATCATACTTTATTATATCCCAACTATAAAGGATACGGTTACGATCGAAATTTGGTTTTTTATGAATATTCATTTTGGTACAAATCTTGTAAATACATTACTATTGAGGAACTAATGAATGATTTTCATGATTTATTAAAAATGCTTAATGAAACAAAAGCACTATCTGAATTGTTGACATTGAATATCACATTATCACCAATTGTCCAAATCATGAATTCATCATTAACAGTTGGTGATTTTCTGTCTCTCTTTTTCGATCCATCAATTAATACTAATCTCACCCAATATGAAGATATATTGAAATCATTTGTCAAAGTTCTTGGTTTCCAATCTAATGATTTCAGTTTGTTTATTGAGCAAATGCTAAGTAATCCATATGATGTTCAGATCAAAGAATTATTGTCACAATTTGGATTCAATATTAATCGATTTTTGGAGATCGTTGATCTTGCAGGTCAAG
>Ga0074193_1000484_pt1 | contig 65307 bp, 44 predicted proteins | sample EPASupsiteHSE605_FD_64523 | JGI IMG/M metagenome (GOLD analysis project Ga0074193, IMG submission 64523) | Bioremediated contaminated groundwater from EPA Superfund site, New Mexico - Sample HSE6-05 | ecosystem: Environmental > Aquatic > Deep subsurface > Groundwater > Contaminated ...
TACATAAATTTGAATGTTTCGAGTGAATCTTTTATTAACAAAGCATAGATCTAATTAGTGTGCATATCGATAATATAACAATAAATCTATAAGTATATCTGGCAAAGAGTTATTAATGAAATAAGAAAAAAAACCAAAAAAAACGGGTTTTTATCGTTTTGGTCCCCACCGCGACTTTTTTTCCCATCGCGACCATACTATATATCATGTATTCTTCAATGTTCATTAAGAAACAAAATGGAAGTATTTATTTGATTGTGAATCAACATGAAAGAGTTTATTAATGATTCCACATTAAACAAACAATCCAAGAATTTTGAGTGAATGTAAATAGAAAGCATTTTCTAATAATGCTGGGTGTTCATTTTGTTCTTTTGGAGATAGATATATAATTCTTCAATAATTTTTCTGTTTTTTGGGACGGTGAAATTTAAAAAATGTTTTAAAGACCCATCGTATTCTTGTATCAATTTACGGTAATAATCATCCACGAAAGTAAAATTTTAACTGTTTTATAACTTATAGGGAGGAAAAATATGATTTATGTACAGGAATTAATACTTTCCAAAAAGATTTCACTTTTGATGAGGTCATATTTTTTTTATTTTAACCAATTCTGTATTTTCCTAAACAATGCTTATTGAAAAAGGGAGAATATAAATCCAACCAATTAGGATTGTTAAATGTTCAGTATATTTTCATACAATAGTGTACCACGAAATGAAATATGCATTTCAAAAAATGCTTCATTCCATAAATTGTGATGCATTATATATATTGATTCCAATGTAACAAATTTGTATAACTTTCAAGTAGACATTTTGTTCAGGTGACATAATAATTAACTAGCTAACTTTGTCTTGTACAAGGTCACCTTTTAAGTAGCTAGTTTCAAAATTATTCTCCAATCATATCAATCATGAATGTTAGCCATAGTTTGTTTGAATTAAGATGTATGGGTTCAGCTGTTAGTTCCATAATAGATAATTTGTATGTATCCAATGTTATGAATCGCCTACGAGAACTGATCAATCCACATGAAAATGATTGCAAGCGTTGGATTTGGGAACTTATTCAGAATGCCAAAGATTCAGTTAGTGGACAAGATCGCCAAGTTAATATTAGTATTATTTGTGATTGCAATCATTTGATTTTTGAACATAATGGTAGTGCATTTAGAGCCAACGCATTGCTTGGTCTTTTATACAAGTTCAGCCATGGTAAAAGTAAAAACATAGGAAGCACAGGTCGATTTGGTACAGGTTTTCTCACAACTCATTCATTATCCAAGATTGTCCATATTGAAAGTGATGTTATTGACGAAATTGATGGTAAAGAAGATATCAAAGGTTTTAGTGCCACAATGTATCGAGATGGTTTAGATGAATCAAGTCTTTTGATAGGAGTTGAAAAGATGAAGAAAAGCATGATATATACTGATGAGAGGAATGGTTTTACTCGATTTACATATGATATTACGGATTGTCACAGCTTGGAATCACTTCACCTTGGTATAAAAAGTTTTGAAGATAATATCAGCCATACTCTTTTGTTTTGTCCTGAGATTGGGGATATAAGTATTAATAATTTTGGAGTTGTTAGTTCATATCGTATAATCAAAAGAATTCAGGAAGGAAATCTTTTTCGTTATTCAATAGAGATTAAGAAAGAAGGAATAGTCACATATCGAGAATTCCTGATGAGTGTTTATGAAGAAGATCATGATCAATTGTCCAAGAAATATGGTTCCAAACGCCTACTAAGAATCGAATGTGCTGTTGAAGTTCTTAATGGTAGCGTTATTGAACGCATTGAAGGAGTTCCATCTGTGTTTTGTGTTTTTCCATTAGTTGGATCTGAAAATATGCGTTTTCCATTTGTCATTAATAGTCGCGATTTTGAACCTACAACTGAGCGGCAAGGTTTATTATTGATTGGTAGTGAATATGATGAAAAGAACAATGTTATTACACCTAATGGTATCAATCGTATTATTTTGAAAACAAGTATTAATCTTTATTGTCAAATCATTGAATATTTATCAACCAATTTATATCAAAAAATGCATTTATTATCATCAGGATTGAATAGTAGTATTCCACAACAACCAGATCTTGATAACGATTGGTATGAAGATTACCAAAAGTCACTTTGTGAACTATTGAAGAGAAATCGAATTGTTTTAACAAATGGTTTGTATGTATCTATTAATGAGAGTAATATTATATTTATTGATTATGGTTCAATGAATTCCGAAGAGAGTTTCATTTTTCATGAATGTCTTCGTAGTATTTATGGTTTTCGTATAGGTGATTATGAAGATTCTATCCAGTGGAGTCGTTATCTTTTTCCAGGTATTCAAGCATATTCATTAAGTTCATTTTGTTCATATCTTAGTGAAAAGGGAAATATCCATAATTTAGAGAGAAATGAGTTTTCTCATTATAATGGATTTATTAGAGTTATTTTTCAGCGATTTAGGGAACAATTAAATCTATATAGTCTTCTTCCTAATCAACATGGAAGATTTGTTAGTCTTAACTGCTCGAATTTTTATCAAGAAAGAAAAGTCTGTGATGGCCTTAAATATCTTTACGACATTCTTGGATTTGATTGGAAAGAAGAACATCTTGATATTAGTATTGATAGTATTGAATTACCACATCTTCATGATGAACGAAGTGTTTGTAACTTTTTAAGTAACACTATGAAAGATCGTATTGAAAAAAGTGAATCTCTTAATGATTTTCATGGTGTTTTAAGCATTCTTACAAAAGATAGTGTTTATGATAGATTTAGAGGAGTTCTTCAGCGGGTGTTTGAGAAGATTATTAAAGTTCCAATCAAAACAGTTGAATTTCAAATGGCCAGTAAACAAGTTTTTGGGATATTTGATTCAATAATACTATTGAAACTGCTATCTATTCTATGTAAAACTGGAAGATATGATACATATCTTGATGAATCACTTTATTGTGAGTTACTTGAACAATCAATTCACAATCTTCCATCAAATGAAACCGAAAATCTTCCTATCTATTCTAACCAACTTGGCGATCTTAAATGCAAAAAGGATCTTTTTCTTGATACATGGATTCCTGAGCATCTTAAAGATGCATTAAAACCATTTAACTGTAATATCAGATCAAAATTATTATCAAAAAAGTTACAACTTATTAAGCTTGATTCATATCCTATTTTTGAAACAAATAATCCAGACTCATTGTTTAATTTAGTGTGCAAATCTTTTGAGAATGTTTCAAAAAAGAATTACCATTTTGAATTGGCATCCAGCATAGCTTTCTGTTTACCAAATAAGGATTCTGATGAACACACAAAACAGAGTATATTGTGCAATGTAACTAAAGTTTTTTTAAGTGTTAAAAAGGAACAGGTTTATTTTGATTTTCCGAGTCAAGGATTTTGGAATTCATCTAATACTATTATATCTCAACAACTCTATCAAAAAATAACAGAGACCTACAACTATTTCAAAAACGATGAGTTTAAAATCAACCTTATTGCCGAATTCCTATTTTATTTCCCAACTCGTAATTATAAAGTCTATCCAAACAGGCTGGGGATATTGTGTTCAATAAATGATGTAAGTAATGATTTAAATGTTCCACCTGTTTTATATGAAATTATTGAAGCAATTTCAAAAGATGTTATGAAATCAAAACTGATAGATGAAAGATTTAATTTTATACCATTAAGTAATTGTTTTAGCCTGGAAAATACTTGTAGTATAATAGACAAGAATATTTTTCAGAAATTTAACGAATTTCATGAAGGGAAAACACAACCATTAATTATTAAGAAAGCTCTTGAGATTCTCATTTTTCAATGGTTCATGAATCCAGATTATACGAGTGTTAATGGACCGGATTCAAAGCTATCAAATGAAGAACTTAATGATAAATATTTTCCATATACCAAAGATAAAAGGGCATCGTATGAATTTGAGATTTTGTTTTCTCAAGAAGACAAACAGATCCTTTACACACTGACAAATCAAGTTGGTTTATCTAACATGCAAAAATTGGCAATTCTTAGTGAAAAGAATCCTGGGTTATTAGAGGCCTTTATTGAGAACCCATATGACATTATTTATGGGCATAATAAACCAGAAGTTACTCAATGCAGGAGTATTGTCTCCGGATCTACAAATGGAAATGATTTGAATTATGGAAATGATTTGAATTATGGTAATGATGGAGAGAGGTTAATATATGAGTTTTTGTGTCGGAGATTTCCATCTTGTAATGTTGAATGGAAAAACGGAGATATCGAATCAGGTTTACCATATGATATTTTAGTAATATCGGAAAGGGGAATTGAAATTTATTTTGAGGTGAAAACCACTTCAAAATCATATACAGAGAACAGGGTTTCTGAAATAAGTATATCAAGGAATCAGATTAGCTTTGCACGATCTCTCCAAAGACCACACAATTACATATTAGTGCAAGTGTTTGACATTGCATCAAATCCTCAAGTACTGTGGTTGGCACTTTTAAATGAACCATGGAATTCTTTAGATTAGTATTAAACATTCATTTCAAAAAAATACCCTATTTTGTGATGATTGAATTTCTTTTATATAACTTGTAATCATGATTAAAATGAATATTTATTAAGGTCAGAACTGTTTTTTAAATATTACATTCATCATTTCTTCATCTCAAACTGCAAAAAAGTCCAAAAAACAAAAAGGATGAATGTATTAATCAACTGTTAAGCTTTCATTTATACCAAATACATATCAAAAACATGTTTTTTTCATGTCCACAATAACTTAGCCATATATATAGGAACACCATAATGGGCTATTTAAATATTATGTCATTGTATTGTTCATTCTTGCCACCTTATTCCAGATTTCAAACGATTAAATAAAAATGGGTAACTTTGTTGATTTAACCTCATTATATCCATTATATACTGAAATAAGGAAGAAATTTAAGCTTCCAAATACATTTAAGTGTTTTCGTTATCATTTTTGTTTCCTTCAGTATATGTTTCTTCTTTGTAATATATCATTACCATCAAGTGTCTTTTCTTCAGAGAATAATGAGTATTTTCTGAAATATTTTAAGAGTTTTTTCCTTTTTTTGCCATGGATATTTGGAACTCATTCGTTTATATATGATGGTGTGTTTTGGTTTGGGTTTCATATCATATTTTTTATAATATTTTTTTATTCTTTGCGAAAACTGAGGAAAGGTGAGTATTTATATCATATTTTCTTATCATTTATACGAGTATATCAGCAAGTTTTTTGTCCAATCTCCTATGTACCTCAATTTTTCAGGTTAGCTTACATTATCGAGCATATTGTGAACGAATATGATAAATCATTTGTATTTTCCCTTGTATTTTGCATTACTAACATCATTATTTTATCTGTTTCTTGTCATCTTAGCTCAGTGTTTTTGGACTCGTCTGATTTCTTAATCACTGGTTCTTTTGATATGTTTGATGGAAAATATAACTTATTATATTTTTTTGTATTAGCCTTTTTTAATCTTTCTATTCATTTGATATATATGTTTAAGGACAAAACCATCATATATCTAATTGTATTCTTGATGTTCATTTTATCTTTTGTTACTATCATTTTTAGAGTATTTAGTTTTGTTTATGTGCATAAATATGGACTCTTTCTAGATACAGTTTGTATTATCATCGCACCTTTTATGGTTTTAATACATTATTGGTCCAATTTACATTCATTGTATTTGTTTTTTGGAGAGTTTTTATTTTTTATTATATATATAATTATAATAAATATATCATATTCATATATACAAGAAAAATCATTAGGAATCTTAGATTCATATCTTAAAAATAACAACTCATCATTGCGATCAATATATGTTCCCAGTTTGTTTCCTAATAGCATTGTTTCTGTTTTACGAATTGTTGCATATCATTTTTGTGAACCTAGGTTTTTTGAGCAGTTTTTAGAGATTCAACAAAGAAATGGATATAAAGCATCGTACTTAATTGAAGTTGGTAGATTCTTGGCCCTTTTTCCATCTAAAAGAAAACAAATTTTAGTGTTCTTGGATTCAATCAAAACCAAATCAAATCATAATATGTTCACATTGCATATATTTCGAGAAATATTGTCTGGTATTATCAAAGATGATCACTTTGTCGATTACTCAACCCTTGATCGACTATATACAAATTATCATCGATGTTTTATGCAATTTTGGATGTACAGATTTGAGAAATCCTGGTTTAACTCACTTTTTTCTGCAGTATCAGCTTCAACTTACTATTTAGAGTTTTCCAAAGAGATTAAATCTGAATTATCCATGCATCCTTTCGATTCAGGACTTTATAAAAGATATGGCAACTTTTTATTGTCCATTGATGGTGATGTTATGAATTCTAACAAAATGTTTCAAATATCAAATGATATTGCCAATCATAATTTTTCTTTACCAGATCCTTTAATGAAACCAATGTCAATGAAATACCCCAGATTACTCAAATATATTAACCAATCTTCGAGACAAAACTCTTCTACAGCTTCTGCTCTAACAACTGTAACATCAACTGATGATGGAGCGCACTCAATATGGCTAACAAATGATTCTACGAATACGAATGTGAGCGTCCGCCAAGATGGCAATATGTCAACTTTTGCAATAATATCATCTCTAGTACCTTCAGCCAGAAATGTTCCATTTTGGCCTATTTTGGGCACAATAATGCCCATTACAATCATAGTATCATTTGTTGTTAGTGGAATTCCTTTGGAGGAAAAAACTTTCAGTTTTTATGATAATATTACTATTGTCAGTAAGGAATTTCTAAAAGTATTTAATAAGTCATCATCATCAATAATAATCAATGAAGAAACCAAATCAATTATGAATACTAGCATTCCCAGTATTGATAATGACTGCGCAGTTTTCTTATCTCAATATCCACAGGATTTGTTTTTAGTTTTTGATGAGATACCAATAATCCAGAATTTGAATATTCATATACTACCCATATGTTTTCAGTTTTTTCGGGACAAATTAATGAATAGTACTGCTTTGTGTGATATTGTTCGAAATTTGTCGATTGGAATGTCAGCAATTAATAATGAAATGATATTTTTATATAATCAGCAGAATAATAATATTCATTTAATGATAGAAGAGCTCAAAGTTCATATATCCAAAGAATACTATGGTCCATATTTAAAAACCGTATCATCCTATCATACAATTTCATATATCATAATATTCGTTTTAGTTTTAATGTTTCAAGTTAATTTAATAATGTCAAAAGAAGATGTTGCAACATTATATTTATCATCAAAAGAACGTTATAAAAACATGAAAAATGGGAATGCAATTAAAGGATGGGAGATGATTTATAATTTTTTACCATCATCCAAATCGAAAGATATAATTGATCAAGCGAATATCAAGTATTTACGAACAAGACCATCAAGTTATGGACCCAAAGGGCTTCTTAGTGATGGAAAATATAGGAACAATACACCACCTCCTGCTAAAGATGATGCGTCTTTATTGAGGCCTATGCCAATTGATATCCAGAGGTTATCTGTTTCTTTTGACGGAAAAGTATCCAAAAACCCCCTCCAGAAGAGTAAAGATAATGAACCCGAGACCAATGTTGTTAATTCTCCAATTGTATCTATCACCGAAATTGATGAACTTGACACTGTTTCAGTCGACGAAGAGAATCATGATTGTATTGATTCAAAATGTGCTACCATTTTTTTTGGCTTTTTTATGTTATTTGCAATTTGGATAGTTTTATTAGTACTATCGTTCTTAGTGACATTTCCATTGAATTTAAGAACTAGTGAAGAAATGAATGAGATTAACCAAATCATAGCTTTGGTCAAACAACTGAATTCTTCATTAAGTTTTATTCCACTTATTAGCAAAATTTTAAACAATTACACTGTTTCTGATATTGATGAGCTAAGGAATCATCATAATTCAATCATAGGAGTTGACTCAGAGGTTAAAAAATTGTACCAAAAAGAACAGTGTTTTTCATTAGTATCTATTGTATGCACTTCAATAAGCCAAGAAGTTAAAAATATTATTGACAGCTATTCATCATTAACAAGAGACAACATACTGAAAAGGAAATTACCTGTTCTTATATCTTTTTGTCTTTCTACACTCCAAGATATTTTTGTGCAGAGTATTAAATCCATATCAAGATCCCCAAGATCACAAGCGGTTCCGTTTTTATTTTTAGTGATACTAACAGGAATTCTTTTGCTAATAGGATCATATGAAATGCAAACAGATTTAATGAAGTCATATAATTCCCTATTTCATTATCCAAAGGATTTTCTAAATTCATCATCTTCCAAAAAACAAGAACAAACAATTGTTCAAAAGGTTCCTTCTGATGTTATAGTCGTTTCATCTGTTGCGGAGAACGATGAGATTTATTCCATATCAGAGAATTCTATGAATTTCTTTGGGAAACCAGCTGCAGATTTCATATGTAAGCAGCTAAATACAGTTTTCCCTAAAATTGAAAAATCCCCTGTAGAAATGAGACATTATTTGATGCCCGATATGAAAACCAAAAAATATTTTCGATCTGTATCTAAAAGAACAGGCCAGATTATTAAAACAATCATGATAGAAGAATTGCAATCATCAACAATCAGCACTGATCAGTTGATACAAAAACTTGAAACAGTTATTCCAGCATATTTTGCAAACATGTTCGTAAGAGAAAGAAGAAGTTCTTTGGAACTAACAAAAACTGTATTTATATATCTCCGGATTAATACTACAATCGATCATATCAGCATTGATAAGTATTTCTCTTTTTTGAACAATCAATCTAGGAACTTTTCTTCAATTAAATTGATACGATCTGATGGACCTTTCATGCTCTTCGCCATAATTGATGACACTCCACCATTGGTTGCATTGTTATTTGCTCGAGATCTCATCATAGATACAAAGGCAAGGTTTAAATCAACCACTGATTTCCCTTTATCAAGTATCTATTTATCTGATGTTCAGAATGTTAGGCTTGAGATTAAAGAGTTCGTTGAGCCTCACCTTGCTTGCAGTTGCGACAGATTCGATGAAATGTTCTTTGAATTTGTCCAGATTCCCATTTCTACTGTTGGAATCTCTCCCAATTTATATGATCAAGTTGAAGAAATCCAAAACAAAATCAATCACCAAGAAAATGATATATATTGTGTGAGATTTGAAGACTATGTTAGTCTTCTTATGTTTAATAAATAATCTTAAAAATGTTCATTGTTGTTAAACCAGTATCAGGTAATTTATCTAAGATGTATGAAAATTATCCAATAGATTTTTCCATTAAATTTGGTGATATAGAATATCCATGCCATAAGTTTGCTGTAAGTATTTCATCATCATTTGTATTTAATGAAACCAAAAAGAATATTGAATTATCTTCTTTGTCTTTTAGGAAATACAGTTTTAAAAGCACAAATAAAATCATGAAATACTTATATGGATCAGATTTAGTGATTAATCTTGACAATGTACAAGAATTTCATCAATTAGCAATTGATTTAGAAATTTCTCGTCTCATTGAGGATTGCATTTTGCTAAAACAAGGAAGCCAAACAATTAATAGGTATTGTTCATCAAACATTTCACCACAAAGAGCGACAATAATTGCAAAAAGCTTCCATTTGTTTAAATCAAACAAAGAATTCCTTTCCTTATCACCAAGTAACATGAAAATAATTCTTCAGCAGCCTGCTATATCTATTGAATCAGAGTACGAGTTAGTGATGTTTTTGAATTCGTACATGGAATTTAACAGGTGGAGCGACCCTGAAGTCTTCAGGTTCGTTAGATCCGAACTATTCACAGAGCGAGAAGCCAAGATTATATGGGACGAGCTCCGAATAAGACCTAGAGAGCTCATTGTACTTGCAAAAAGAAGGCTACTGTGGTCCGATGATGACGAAGCTAATCAAAAAAATGGCTTGTTGAAACTAGGAATACGCATTTGTCCCTTTAATTCGATGAGGGAGCAATTATGTGAGTTACTAGAGAATGATAATATTTAATGTTCAGTAATGCTAAGTTTAGTAAAACTCCTGAAAAGAGAAGCTTTTTTGAAGTTACACTGCTTGAAGACGATGAAATAATAATACCTAATTCCAAGATTCCATGCAGGACGAATCAAATATGTTTCCAACCAATGGGAAAAAATGATTTCATGGTAATGTTCCATAGTATCAACGGAAATGCCTTTAATGATATATCATTGGATAAAATAATTAAAAATATTCAAGGAGATCAGAATATAACCAATCTTGGGTTCAATAGACTTGAAAATGGGTTTTGCTATTTGAAAATGCTGAGCGAGAGTGCTTTTGGAATTCCATTTGTATTTATATATTACTATGATGGCAAGAGATTTGTGACATATTTGCCAATTCGTGGGAACAACATCAACATATACACTGAGTATCCAATAGTCGGCGACCATAGAGATGTCTTTTGGCTTTGGGAGCAAATGAATCCAGGTGCTAAACGAGATGATAAGCCAATCAAAATGAAAAAGAAAGAATTTGGTCGTCTGAAGATCTCACATGCTCTTATTGATGAAGAAATCAGGACTCGCTTTAGTTTATCTGAACCGTCTCCTTGCGTCTCCAGATTATTCCCAGATGTTTCTAAATATGAGTGCTTTGGAAAAACATTTGGTTTCGGCTCCAAAAAATAAAAGTTTATTCTTCAAGAAGTTCATTAATGAAAGCAAGCGTATTTTCTTCAGGCTTTTTTATCCAGTCTGGAACTGGTGATCTGTGTATTGATGCTTGATCATTGTTGTTATCACTGTATACTTGAGAAAGGAATACATAAACGCTCTCTATTTGAGCAGGCACTAATGATATCTTGGAAGGAGAGTTAAGGCACAAATAGTAAACTTGATATAGCCGCAAGTACACATTACTATTATATATATCTAAATGAGATAAACTGCACACTGAATGAAGAAGGAATTTGTAGTTTTGGGAATCTTTTGGTAGGTTTTGAAGAAATGTAACTGCTGCTCTAATTATTGCAGCAATAACATCCCTTTTAGGCTTTTCTAAAGTTCGAATAAGCCATAACCATATGAGAGAAGGAACATTTATACTATTTACAACTGCATTAATATCATTAGAAACACTAATTTTTTGGTTCTTGATTTTCAGGATTTCTCTATATTGTTTCTCTCTAAACTCAATAGTTTTTGTTGTTAATTGAATACTAATATCATCTGAATTGCCATAAGGATGCAAATCCAAGACAAATGGCTGGCTATTTGAGGATGTGGGAACATATATTAAGTTTTCATCAGCAAAGCTCATTGGACACAGCAATGGTTTCCATTCAGAGCTGCAACCACCTGTTCGTGAGTTAATATAACAGTTATAAGAATACTGTTGACTGGCAATTTGATCAAGAATCCCAAACAAAGTATGCTTGTTAAATGAATAAATTAACCCATTTAGATTCTTTGTTGTTGATATAATGCTTTCTGATATTGAAACACACAACCAATCTACTCTAAATATAGAGTCTGTTACGATTTTCCGATCAAATAAAGCGATCTGAGATGAACTTGGAAGAATGCATGTGAAGTGGAGTGGACTTAATTGAAGAGTTGATACAAAGCGAAGAATCAGTTGACTGATTGGAAATACACCATCGCATACACAACTCTGAAAACTATTGACAGATAATGCAGCATTTTTAAGCTGTGAAGGATGTATAACATATCTTGCCAAATCGATCTGATCAGGCCTAGAGAAAGCAGCGATTGGAAGTGGAATATTGGAATAGTCAGGATACATTGAAAAATCTTGGTCAGATTCCATTATCCTACCACCATTAGAATAATAATGGGGTATATGAGGGCAAATCATTCCAATCTTACCATCAATATTTGGAATACAGATCACAACGCGGCGATCAATCTTCTGAATTAATTTGATTATATGGGGCTTCATTATTTCAATGTCATCAGCATGGAAATCTAACGATATACACAAAACAAAGATATCTAGGCCAAAAGTAGTTGGAAGAATCACTTCGTACGATCCAAACCGCTCTTTGGATTCCAATGGTTCGCTCTGGTTCAATTGCCCACATAAAGGGCATTCCCAATAATTTTCTTGAACATTACACAAAGAAGAAAAATACCCTTTGCAGTTTTCACATCTGGGAATGTTTTCAATCGAAAAATCAACTAAAAATGCATCTTGATCGGATTTGTTCGTTAAAATAACACTAAAAGGACTCATGAATCCTTTTCTAAGAGACTCTGTTTTCGGTCCAATAGCAAAAGAAGTCTCCATACGATTATTACCGACATTTGATTTAAAAACAACCTAATGAGAAGTAATTTATTTGATTTCCAGAAGAATAACAGTAGTAATTTGAGGCAAACCAGGTTTGGAAGCCCCCATGAAGATATATTAAGCCATATTCCTAATCAGAAGGTTATTGGATTTAAAAATTTATCCTCGATTGGTAATTCGCAAGAGAATTCCCCATTGCTTTTTGCAACATCGTTACCTGCCAATGTAATCAGGCATGAAAGCGTTCGATCGTTAGCTCCAGCTGAAAGTCCAAAAACTTCTACTTTTTCTTTCGAGAATGTTGAGTCTAGCAATTATCCGAAGACATTTCCGTCTGCCATTGTAAACGGGATGATTCTAGATGTTAATGAAATTGTTAAAGATGTAGTTTTAAATCGCCCCCCCTCCCAGCAATCGTTTTCCTCAAATGAACAGAAATCTCATATATGCCCAATTAGCTATGTTCCAATAAGCTGTCCAGTGCGTGGAGAAATGTGTTGTCATGCACAGTGTTTTGATCTCAGATCATTTTTAATTTCGCAAGAGGTTGATAATTGGAAGTGTCCTATTTGCAAATCAGATTTAACTATCGAAAGTCTCCGTTTTGATCCGAATTATTTTGATGAAAAGCCAGGAGCAAATGATTTCATTCGACTTGATCTCACATCAGACTTACAATTTCTCCCTTTTGAAAGGCAGTATGAATAGAATAAATGTAATGATATTATTTTTTGTTTATACAGTTTTCATGCTATTTATCCGACGATTCAGCCTCTATTGTTTGCAAAACTGATTCATAATCTTGTGCGTCTTCAATATTAAAGCCATCACTTGAGCCAGTGCTCAAACCATCCATTATTTCTTTCATCGTTTGATCCAGAAAAGCTTTTTCTTCAGTTGCCCTCTTGATATTGACTGTCTCTGCTAAGGCTGTGTTTCTCTCAAAAGCTATTCCCATTCTAGTATTCTTTCCGGGGCGAAGTGGAACGCGTTCATCTTTATCATTCTGAAAATAAGAGCAAAGAGAGAGACAAGATCCCATTTATTTATCGTATGTCATCAAGAATCAGTTATCCTGTGTTAGAGAGGGTTTCCAATGGGAACTCCATCAAAACGAGTCGTTATACGGCGTTTAATTTCCTTGCGCTAAATCTTTTTGAACAATTCCACAGATTGTGTAATATATATTTTTTAGTATGTGCAATTCTTCAGAGTATATCAGTGATTTCTCCCCTCGATCCGTATTCAGGGTTTATTTCAGTTCTTTTCATGCTTTCTATTACTGGTGTTAAAGCTGCATATGAAGATTATCAAAGACATCTTTCAGATGATGAGATAAATAGCAAAAAAGCATCTATATGGACTCCGAATGGTATTAAAGAGATGCTTTGGGGTGATATTACTGTTGGAGATGTACTTGAACTCAATGCTGATGACGAGTTTCCTGCGGATTGTATTATTTTAGATGTGATTTCATCCGATAATCGTTGCAGAATTGAAACAGCTGCTCTTGATGGCGAAACGAATCTCAAATCTAAGTATTGTATTAAAGAAGCTGATTTCAAAATAAAAACAGGCATCATTGAGATTTCTCCTCCAACTATTGACTTATCTGTGTTTTCTGGGAAGATCATAATGCCAAGTGGTAATGAACACTTCGTAGATGTCAATAATTTTGTCCCTCGTGCATGTGTGTTAAGGAAAACCCATCAAGTCCATGCTTTAGTTGTATACACAGGCGAGAATACAAAAGTTATTTTGAATTCTGCGAAACCTAATTATAAATTTACTGAACTTGATAAGTTTTTGAGTCGATTTGTTCTAATTATGGCCATTGTTATCCTTTTTATAAGTATAGGCTATGCTTTTTTATCTTATAGGTGGTCACAATCACATCTTGCAGATGGGTACCTACTTCTTGGAGCAATATCAAATGATCAGTTTTATTATAATATATTCTCTTGGATGCTCATTATCAATCTATTAATTCCATTAAGTGTTTATTCAAGTCTTGATCTTGTGAGGTTCTTTTTAGCTCAATCAATTACAAATGATAGGAGAATGATGGAAATTGGTAGATCATCTTGCTGCAGGAATTCTGATCTTGTTGCAACAATTGGAAGAGTTACCAATGTATTTAGCGATAAAACAGGAACTCTTACCAAAAATTTGATGACTTTCCGTAGTGTTGCTTTCGAAGAAAGGTTATTAGGATTATGGAACCCAGACGAGTATGAAGAAGATGGGTTTAATGATTTGAGTGAGATGTCAGTTATGAATGAACGCCTTGTAAACCTTCATCCTGTTTTCATAGAATGGATTAAAGAGAATTCTCAAGCATTAGATGTTCATCTGTTCTTATTATCGATCGTTCTATGTAATTCCGCAGTTACTGCGTCAAATACTAAATACTATTCAATTGATGATATCAAATCCAGGTTTCCTGAATTTGAGTATAGTTATGATATTCCCCCTCCTGAAGTTGTATATGAGTTTCCATACTCAATTACATTTCAAACCAGCTCTCCTGATGAGATTGCATTGCTACATTTAGCTCGAGAGTGCGAGTATATTCTCTATAGCGTTGAGGATAGACTTGTCAAAGTGATCATTAGAGGTGAATTATTATGCTTTGAAAGGCCAATTATTTTTGAGTTCAACTCGAAACGTAAGAGAGCGTCAGTAATCACAAAATTAAGTGACCATTGGGTTATGTTAGCAAAAGGAGCCGATAATGTTATTGGTGCTAGATCATCAATAACTGAATCTCTCACAGAACAGCTTAGTACAATAGTTGCAGAAGGGCTGAGAACACTTTGCTTTGCATATAAAGTTGTTGAAGATTTTGATACTTTGTATGAATTATATCAACAAAAGAAATCCCTTACTGTGGGAGCCGAAGAAGAAATCGAAGCAATTGCAGAACAACACGAAATTGATCTAATGACATTTGCAATTAGCGGTGTCGAAGATGAGTTACAAGATAAAGTTCAAGATACTTTACAGTGTTTGAGATTGGCAAACATTAATATTTGGATGCTCACTGGTGATAAGCTTGACACGGCATTAAATATTGCCAAAACTTCAGGTTTAATGCAAAAAAACGATAAAAGTGTTGTTCTAACACCAAATGATACTGCTGAACACTTCAAATGTTTGGAAGGGTTAGATTTATCAAAAACAGTGGTAGCAATAGAGGGAGCTAATTTAAATCTTATTATCGATAATGAGAAAATCGCAGAAGAGTTTTTAGGGTTAGCTGGAAAGTGTGCTGGTGTTGTTTGTGCTCGATGTGAACCTTCCCAAAAAGGTAATATTGTTAGGCGCTTTAGAGAAAACAATCCTAAGGCAACTACACTTGCTATTGGCGATGGTGGTAATGATGTTGATATGATACGTGCTGCTCATGTAGGAGTTGGAGTAGAAGGAAAAGAAGGGACAGAAGCAGTAATGAGTTCAGATTTCTCCATACCATCTTTCCGACATATTTCTAGATTACTAATTGTTCATGGAAGATGGTGTGCTAACAGATCCGCAATTTTGATTCTACTCACGTTTTACAAAAACACTATGATGGCAATAATCCAGCTACTTTATGGAGTATTTAATGGTTTTTCTGCTACATCTGCTTTTGATTCAGGATTCTATTCGCTTTATAATGTTCTTTTAACTATTCCTCAATTATTCTTCATTTGTATATTCGAAGAGGATTTGGATGCAAAATTTGCATTGGCAATCCCTCAAGTGTATATTGAAACGCAACAATCAGGTGGGTTAGGAGCAGGTCCTGTTATTGAATGGTATTTATCTGCTATTATACATTCGTGTCTGATATTCTTCTATTCTTTATTTGAGAGTAATTCTGTGTTATTATCATCTACTGGAATCACATTTGATCTACCGATTTTTACTCAGATAACAGGATGGACAGTTTTAATTGTTTTTACGGCTGTTTTAATTATTCGTTTTAGAACATTGTCTTGGCTTCATTTTGGTCTGTATTTCGGATGTGTTGTTATATATTCTTTAATAGAGCTTGTTTATTCATATCTGGATCCATATTTTTACAATATTCTTTCAATTATCTTCTCAATACCTCGTATATGGTTTACTGTTCCTTTGGTGGTAGGGTTCTCCATTATTTTAGAGCTTGTTTTGATATACATGAAACCTTTGTTTTCCAAATCAGTGTCAAATGCAGTTGCTGAGTTAGAATATGCATCAAAATTGTAATAAAATGTTAGTCACTTTTATAAACTTTATCTGTGTCACATTTCTGATTCGTTTTTAATTTCATGATTTCTGCTGGAGCATCAACAAGCAATGGAGAAAATAATGTTGATACTAGTGAAAAGGACACAATTATTTATGAAAATGATAATAATATTACTGAAATCAACGATGACAGAAAACTGAAACAAAAAAAGGATTTTCCAAGTCTACCCTTGAGCCATCTAGATGCGACACATTCCACAACGGATTTTGGAAAACCAATAGAGGATATAGAATTATCTGTTTTTGCTAAAACTTCAAGGTCAACATTTAATCCAATTCCATTTTTATTTGATAATTCAAAGAATCATTTGTTTGAATCTGTGCCTTTTTCTAGCAGCGGAAATGTTTCTCCAGAGCCTATTCCATTATCAGAGGATCCTTCTAATGAGGTTCCAGAGATTAATGTACTCCTTGAAACCTTGTCATCCGCGAGAAAGCACGTAATAACTCCTGAAGAGCCCCATGAAGAAACTGAAGAAGATAAAAAACATCTTGTTACGCCAGAAACCAATTTAACCCCCAACCTTATCAACGAAGAGGACTCAGTTCCGTATATTATATCAGACAATGATTCTCAGGTTTATTTTCCTGCAAGCAATTCTTTAAGTGATATGGTTTTTCCAGATTCATTAGATCCCACTCACCAAACAGAATCCAGTGAAATTGATTCAATTATCAAACACACTGTATCCCCAGAGACTGAGAACAACGAAGATGAATCTCATCAAATGGAATCAATAACTGAAGAAAATGAAGATTCTGCCATGGTGAATCAGACTCCAAAAAAGTTTGAATCTCCGAAAACTAGACAAAAGATGCTGTTTTCTTCCCTCAATCTACATGATGATATATATGAACCAGAATCTAACGACAATAGCTCCAGAGAAGTTGATAATGCATTAGTGTTAAGATTTTCTCAAACAGGGAGACTTCCTGCTCCTCATGAACATAATAGATTGGTTCTTGAGGTTCAAAGAGAAAGGGCAGAAGCAGCACTAAATGGAGACTATGAAAAAGCAGAAGAACTATATGATCTTTCAAAAAAGATTTCTGATGCCATATTAAAGAATGCAGAAAAAGACAGAATAGCAGATAAGATATGTGAAACAGAAGAAAAACTAAATTCTGCAAAAAATGAGTATGTTATAATCAAGAACGAGTCGATTAGAGTTATTAAGCTTGAAGAAAGAAATCATGAAAATAGGATTAGAGAAATATTAATCAAGCATGACAAAGAGATAAATGAATTTAATCAAAGATGGAACAGCGAAGAATTCCTAAGAAAATTCTCAAAACCATCATCAAGGCTTCTTGAACTTAAAACTGTTGAAAGATCAATGGTATTATCAAAGATGTTTGATAGAGCAAAAGAGATACGTAAAAGAGCGAAAGAATTGGAAACCGAAGAAACAAAGGAAGCTCAAACCAGAGCAGAAGTTGAAATGAATAGCCAGAGAAAACAAATGTCACAAAGACAAGAAAAGGAGATATCATCTGCAGAGCTAAGATTCAAACAAAAGCTCGAAATCATGAAAAAGAACCGCGAGATGATTGAGAAACCTTACCTCAAAAGGATTGAATCCCTTAAATCTCAATTAGAATCATATAAAACAGGTAATGAGATACCTTTCACATCAAGGTCAACTTCAACAACTTCAACACTAGTAATTGCCAGACAAGTAACATCTGCGAAAGCAACACAAAAGTTAATGTCATTAAGAAAACCCGCACTCCCTCCAAAATTATCAATCAAACCTCTTGGTTCAACAGAATCTCGAAAAAGCAAAACAATCCAGCTGAAATCATACAATAATAAATAAAGTGTTATTATTTAGGGAAAAATTTGTGTTTATTTCTTATCCTTCTTCTTCTCCTCTTTGTCCTTCTTCTTTTCTTCTTTATCCTCCTTTGGCTCCTTATCCTTCTTCTTTTCCTCTTTGTCCTTCTTCTTTTCTTCTTTATCTTCCTTTGGCTCCTTATCCTTCTTCTTTTCCTCCTTATCCTTCTTCTTTTCTTCTTTATCTTCCTTTGGCTCCTTATCCTTCTTCTTCTCCTCTTTGTCCTTCTTCTTTTCTTCCTTATCCTCCTTTGGCTCCTTATCCTTCTTCTTTTCCTCCTTATCCTTCTTCTTTTCTTCTTTATCTTCCTTTGGCTCCTTATCCTTCTTCTTCTCCTCCTTATGGTCCTTGTGCTTTCCTTCTTTGTCACTCATGCAAAATGAAGTGACCTGTCATACTCACAAAAAATATTCAAACGTACATTGATTGAAAAACTGGTTCAGAAACTATCATTTTTAATTAACATGTCAAATAACAACATGGAATCTCAACAAAAACCCTTGTTTTTAGTTTTTGTTCATCGTCCTTTTATTATTGGTGAGAAATACAATGATGATGATGAGAAATTACGAGATAGGATTGTGTATACGTATCCAGAGAGAAATGAAGAAGGTTTTTGTGACAAATTGGTTAGTTCTGTTGTATCATTGTATACTATGGTATCTCACATGGAAGGTAGTAATGAATTGGATTTGATTTCTTTTTTTGATTGGAAAATTGGGATTTGTACTTTTGTCCGTGATGATGGAAATGTTTTATTTTTTATGCTAAGATACAATGCAAAGGTACCTGATGGAATACTTAAGAATAATATCTCGTGTATATTTAGGGGGATTTTTTTTGTCTTAGGAAAAAATGGAATGAATGATGTTTCCTATCTAGTATTTTATCTTAGATTCGAGGCAAATCGTTTATTTTCCGAAATACTACCAATAAATAATGATAAAATTATGGATTTTTCCTTTCCGAACATTCAATCATGTGAGACTAGTTGTCATTCTCTAACCACATTGATGGTTGAACAAATTCTATTGAAAAAGGATTCTAGAATATGGGGGGTATCTTGTTTCATGAATAATATGATTCTTGCATCCCAAACGCCAATGGATATTGTGCAAAAATTTTTGTTTGTGCCTTCAGATGCTCCTCAGTCAATAGTTTACTTGACAAAGGAAGAAAGAGACTGCATTATGAATCAAAAGGGATGTTTATGTTATATACCAGAGAAGGAGATCAACGAAGCAACCTTATTAAGGTTCGAAAATAGCAATGTTGTATTTTTTATATTAACCGATAAAGTAGTATCTGAAGATCTATATAGTTATCTTCTTGAATTGATACCAAGAACAATGGAACAAATGTATATCAACAAATCCAAACCAGTAATTAACTATCCTCCTGACACAGCAATGTACGACAAAACAATGCTCATTTTTCGAGAAGGGGAAATGGGGATGGCCTCAAGAGAACACGCTTTAAGTATTCACAATAAATTTGTTAACAATAACAGAATTACTGATATTATCATGAAGGATCCTCAAACACTTACTTATGCTATCAACACATATGGGGTTGAAAACTATTCCTCTTGTAGCTCGGCAATCGATTTATCAACAGAGCAACAATGTTCTTACTGCATTAGACAGTCTCCCCAAATCTTCAGATTTATCAGTGCTTTACAATAGCCAAATGGAAATTAGAAGTAAAATCGAGTCCATTCTCGATGAAAAAGCGGATTTAATATCTGAATTGTTTATTAGTGATGACATTTATCGAGTAAAAAAGGATATTTTAGAGCTTAGAACTTCTTTGGTTGAGATTATGGATTTGATTCCAGCATTTATGGTAAAAAGCGAAGAAGATGCAATAGATTTGATGAAATCGAAAGAAATGATCGAATATGTTGATTTGATTCTCCAAGAACTATTGAATAATCCATCATCTATTAAAAAATCTGCTCTTGGATTTGCGTGGCGGAATAGAAAGCAAGTTTAGTTTCTTAAATATCTGTTTAGTCTTATTTGATAACGCTTTTGCGATGTTTAATATTAATAAATGTAATTAGGCCCAAAGGAAAGTTTACTTCTTATCTTTCTTCTTCTCATCCTTGTCCTTCTTATCCTTCTTCTCTTCCTTATCCTCCTTTGGCTTCTTATCCTTCTTCTCTTCTTTCTCATCCTTGTCCTTCTTATCCTTCTTCTCTTCCTTATCCTCCTTTGGCTTCTTATCCTTCTTCTCTTCTTTCTCTTCCTTTGGCTTCTTATCCTTCTTCTCTTCCTTTTCTTCCTTGTGCTTGCAGTCCTTACACTTATGATCACTCATGCGAAATGAGGTGACTACGATATTGAAAGTCCCGTTTCCTTTCAGAAAAGATTATCTCAAACTATCATAAACGGCTTTTGTTTGGGGAATAGTTTTACCCCTAAAAATGGTGGAGAATCTGCGCTTTTTTGATGATGAAAAGACAGTTATAAAAAAAATCCGAGATGATCTTAAACAGAACAGAGAAGAAATATCCAAAATTCACCCAACAAATAAATCTACAATTGTTGCCTTAGTAGAAAAGTCTTGGTTTGCCAGCCTTGTTTTTTGGTTGAGCGATCAAGAAATGGAGATTCCTGGTCCGATTTCTAATCATTTATTATGTAATAATGGGAAATTTGATATTTTAAAGAAAGTTGGTGTTGATTTTGTGGTTGTTACTGAGAAAGGGTGGGAAATTCTTTTTAAACATTTTTCTGGTGGTCCTAAAATAATCAGATATTATGTTTTGCACCCTAAGAATAAAACACCAACAGTTATAGCTGAACCAACACAGATCATTATTGAATATAATCACAAAGAATTCAAAAAAGTCGTTGATTCGACATGGGAAGTTCGTCCTATTTTCAAATTGTTCTGCAAATCCCTCGAAATAGACTACAGGGATCATTTAATTGCTAGTGTAGAAGGAGAACAAATCCCTCATGAATACAAAGTAGATGAGTCAATATCTAAGTTTTCCAACAAATGGATTGTTATTCCAGATCCAAGTTCCAGAAAAGTCAAAGAAAAACTTATCAGAATCGATCCCAAGACACCATCAACTCTACATCCCATAACAAATAGTTTTCCATTTACTTTTATTCATTCTGCCATACACTTGCTTTTTTCAATCGTTTGTTTCCGCGATTTTATTATTGGTTACGATGTTGGTGAGATTGTTTCTCACAATATCAAACTTGAATCTTTAGTTATATTCCCACTCCAGAAGCTTTTTCTCGAAATGTTGGAAAAAGGTAATCAACCAATTAAATCAGAGAATCTTAGGAAGATCCTGTTTGATAGAAAGCCCACCCTCCAAGCTGATGATATACATGATGTTTGTGAATCATTATTATCCATAATCTCAGCTATTGAAGAGGATTTATCATTTGATGGACCTAGCCATGAAATTTCTCAAATGTTTTGCGGTGTTTTTTGTGGTATTCTTGAATGCTCACATTGCCAAAATTTCGAAAATGTTTGCGAGGATTTTTCAGTGATTCAGCTTCCAATCCCACAAGTGCCTGAACCAGGATTATTTGATTCCATTGCTCTCTTGTCTCAGCCTAAACAAATCCCTTCAAACAAGCTCAAAATATGTAGGAGGTGCCAAAAACAATCATTGAATACTAAAACAATAACAGTACATAGTGTCGGCAAAGTTCTCATTCTTAATTTCCAAAGAATCAACAAAAACAGCTTTGCAAGAACCAAAGACAAAACCATTATCTCATTCCCAAAAGAATTCGATACAGCATCATTTTCAAGCAATTCTAGTGGAATATGTAAACTGAGATCTGTATCATATCACAATGGAGAATATGACAATGGAACATTTGCTACAGCAATACTTGACGAAAAAAACAACCAGTGGAACTACTTCGAAGAAGAAAAAGGCACAATCATTGGCGAAGATCTACTTGAAAATTCAGCAGTCTCCTGTCTAATTTACGAAATTTTGTAAATATGTCAAACGGATTTGACGACCATTTTCAAATGGGCAAAACCAAGAAACATGCTTCAATGGCACAGAAAAAGAAGAATCAGGAGAGAATGAAGAGCACCGAACTTGTTACAGCCGAAGAAATGCAAACCTATGCAATGGTAACGAAAGCTTTAGGAGATCGGAGATTTGAGTGTCAATGTGCAGATGGCAAACTTAGGCAATGCAAAATTCGTGGAAAGTTTAGGGGTCGACTTTTTGTTCAGGTTCACGATATTTTATTGATTTCTCTTCGTGAGAATGATGATTTAAAGGCAGATATCATTCAAAAGTATCGTCCAGAAGAAGTCATCGAACTTAAGAGTCTGAAGGAGTTTTCTGATAAGGACTTTGTAGTTGAAGGCGAAACAGAAGGAAATGTTGAAGGAGATAGTTTGATTGTGTGGACAACCAATGATATTGATAAAGTTTAAAATATTACATTTTTGAACCGCCGCAGAATAATATGCAATAAAATCAATAGAAAATATTGTATCCGTCAAATAAACGAGGTGGTTTTATAGAAAAATATAAAACATTGAATGGTTTATGGAGGTGTATTTGACCTTTTATTAACAATTCAATACTTCAGTATAAACCAATTGACTCACAATTTATTGAGTTTTGATAGATTCTTCAATTTTTTAATGAAAAATAAGGATTCAGGGTCCAAGACTCAGAGTAGTAGCATTGCCCCAACTTCGAATTTATCTTGGCAGTCAAGTAGTAATTCAAAATACAATGGGTTGATTGAAGAAGGATATGTGAAGAAAACAAGGAAAGAACTTTATTCAGTATTTTCATATATTTACTCAATGGCCCCTAATTACGAAGTTTTGCATAATATTGTCTTCTATTTTCGGATTTTGCAGTTTTTTGGACCTTCTTTCTTTTTTGGAAACTCTTTCTTATGGATAAATGGGACCATTGATCAAAAAACTGCTTCTTTACTGACTTTTTCTTTCCATTTTTTAAATATTAACTGGAAAATAGAGCATTCTTCTCTAATCTTGCTGATATATTCTCTTATTATTTTACTATTTATATTTGCAATTATTCAAGCTTCAAAGTACTATAAAGCCAAAGCTAATTTACCCAAGTATGTAATAGTATTATTATCAGGTTTTATGTCAACTTTGGGACATTTAATACACCCATTAGCTGCTGATGTACTGTTCTCTCAAATTGGTCGATTATCTCATACAGAATTGTTCTTTTCGGTTCCTATATTGGTTCTTTCAATACCATTTCTATTAATGGCCTTTTTCTTGTATATTCAAATAGTGATAATGAATCAGAGTTTGCAAATTCAGCCATCTTCATTCATGTCTCTCACTTCTTTATCTGAAAATATCTTTACCATTATTACAATAACTATCAATGCCATTCATGGCTATTCATGTCAAGGTGGAGAGAAATTCTTGATGATCCTTATTGGATGCATTATCTTGATGTACTTATTTGCATTATTCATTCCATTCATTTCTGGAGGATTCATCAAACAATCAACAAATATTGATATCGTTTCATGCTCATTGACTGGAATATCCAATTCTATCCTAATCACTATTTGGTTTATCAAACAAAAAAAACTATCAATTGAAATCATTTTTTTCTCAATTGTTTTGTTCCTATTCTTTAGATTAGTTGTATCAAGATTATCTAATATGTTATTTTTAAGGCGACTTGATGTTCTTGATGATCTATTAAACAATATTGAGGATTTTCAAAAAAAAATTACTTCACCTAATCTATTTGTTAATATTGTGAAAGCTGGAATTTCAATTGCTCATCCAATTGTAATTGATTTTAGTATTTTTGAACCTGCAATTGAGTTATGGCCAATGAATCAATATATTTGGTTAGTATATGCAAAATTAGTAGCAATATATCCCGAACTAACACAGAAGCTGATTTGGATTTATCAGACTATTTGGTCTTACAAAATAAAGGGAATTGCATCAAAAACTATTAAGAATGAAGCTTCAAATATTATCAGACAAAGAGAATCTAATTTATCATCTACCCTTAAAGAAAAAATAACTACTATAAATCACCTAATACAATCAGCAAAACTCAAACTCCGGCATTCATGGGATATTGTCATTCAAGGGAATACGCGAGAAGTTGAAAACTCTTGTATATCAGTTTATGAATCAATTCAGAGAGTCGAAACGGAGATTAAACATCTATTTCAACAATATCCAAACAACAAATTTGTTACTCGAGTCTATTCCAGATTTTTACTCGAGCTTAAAGCAGATGTATCAGGAAGCAATGACATGACCGAAAAAACAAGATTATTATCAAGAGGATGTAACATATCTACTGATAGATCTCATGAACTTGGAATTTTGGCTTTTGCTCTATTACCAGAAAAACTACAAGATAATAAAAGAGAAAAAAGTCTAACAAATGATATTGGGCAAATATCAATAAACGATGCAGACTCAGAAGATGAGGGAACCATGAATACAATTGAAAACAATACAATTATCAAGAACCTTATTGATGATGTTATCATTCCTTCGATTTCGATGATAAGATTTATTCAGACAATTATGTTTTTGTTAGTGGTTTCGCTTATAATAGGAGGGATTATATATGTTCGAATGTTAATCCTAGAATTCCGTGAACCCCTTCCATATATTTATAACATTGCAAACATGAGGACTTATACTTTTCAAATGGTAACATTCACACATAGATATGTTTATCAAATACTAGGGTATATGAGCATTTCTAATCGCATTAATGGAGATCCACCAGTCTCTTTAGGATACAGCTGGAGTATTAAAAGCCAACTTGAGTACATTCTTGGAGCAGCGACTTCATGTATTCAAAGGGTGAATGATTTCCGCTCTTTCTCAGGTGATGATCAAATTGAAAGAGCAAAGACAACAATTTTTGGAAAGAATGTTGATTATTTGTATTATACTACTCCAGAAAACCCAAGTTCAACATTGCTTGATCTGCAACAATCAGCCATTAATATTGTTGTTCAATTATCTAATCTTGTTGAAAATGGAAATAGTTTTAACAAGTCGATTATCAATACTTCCGCTATTTTAAACCCAATTAGGAATGTGGGAACAATAACTAATTTCATGAATAATGCTTTGAATGAACTAATTAACTCAATTTACACATCTGGAGCAAGGATAAATGCTACATGCTTGTTCATAAAATACTCAAGTATAATATTGAGCATTTTCATTTTGTTGGCACTATTGTACATCCAGATAATAATGATTCAAAATGATAAATCTGTTGTGGCAAAAAGCCTTACTTTGTTGCCAAAAAATGTTGTATCAAATTTAGTGGAACACATGAAACTCTTGAAGCATGATGAAAGTGGGTCAAGCTCAACAAAAGATTCTGATATGAACAGACAAGAAGAAAACATTTTAAAAGTGTTGAGTATGGGGAACACCATAAGGAGTTCTTTAGGTGATTTATCTGGAATTACAATGGGTACTATTTCACTATCAATAATGCTCCTTTTGACTCTGCTTTTGTTTAATGATCTTCTCGAAAGTGAAAATTCTCTATTGATTAATTCAGCTCCACACCTTGATTATATCACAGGATCTTATGCATTAACACTGGGTTCTTTATTATCGATATGTGCTTTATCAATTCAAAGAACAGATGTTAGATTAATTCCATTTACAGAAGAAGGATTATTAATGAATTACAAATACAGAGTTAATCTATCCGAATATTACTATCATATGGCTAGATATGGAGGCCAAAGAAAGGGAGAATTACCTTTTGAAGCTTTTGCAGAAGGATTGGAAGAAGCTACTAAAAAAGTTGGTTGCAGCAATAGAATGTCTTTTCCGACCACCTTATATGAGATAAGTGACTGTTTTAGCCCGGATTTATTAATGACAGAGATTTTCCCAGGCTTAGAGGCTCGTCTTAGTCCATATTTAGATTATAATCTTAGTATTAGTCCAGCTGATAGAATGTTCACTGCTTTGTTTGACCTTCTTATTGATCCAATTTATGATACTTTTCTTTATCCCATGTTTGAAAAGATAATCCCGACAATTACAAGAGTAATGGATCAATTGTTCAGTATGGAAATCTCTATAGGATATATTATTGCTGGGGTATCTTTGTTGGTAGAAATACTGATACATATTCAAATCTCAACAATTGATATGCATATTAGGTTAGTTTTAGGTATGTTAATGCATTGTCCCACTAATATTGTACTTAGTTCAAATAAAATCATGTCTATACTCTCTGGAGATTTTTCAGAGAAAGGAAGCGATACAACAACACGAGATTCTCAGTTTTTTAATAACCTCAATGCTCTTCTTCCAGATTCAATAATTATTTGCAACAACGAAGAAATAATTCAATTTGCAAACAATGCTTGCCTTGAAATGTTTAAGCTCAGTGAAGACATGATCATCGGGAAACAATTATCTGTTCTATTTAGGGAATACAACATTAATGAAAGTATTCATGAGATGATTCAAAAAATCCAGAATTCGAAAGAGGTTACAATAATTATGAAAGGGAATAATGCAGATAAGTATTTGGGGGTTTTCACATTTATCAATGGAAATACCAGAGTATTCTCATTGAGAGATATCTCTAGAAATATTAAATACAATTCACTTATAAAAGAAGAAAGACAGAAAAGTGATTCAATGCTTGAGGTAATCCTTCCAGCTTCTTTGGTAAAGAGGGTTAAAAACAATGAGAAGAACATAAGTTTTGCAGTACAATCATCATCAATTGTTTTCATTGACATCGTTTCATTCACCCCTTGGTGTAGCTCAAATCCAGCATCTGTTGTTATGTTTATTTTGAACCAATTATTCAAAAAGTTTGATTCTTTGATTTCAAAATATCCTACAATGAATAAAATCAAATGCATTGGGGATTGCTACATGGCAGCCGGTGGGATTTTTTCGGAAGTTAACCAGCCCTCAGTGCATGCAAAAGAGGCAGTATGTTTCGGCCTTGACGCAATGGATGCTGTTAATGAACTTAACTCAGAGAATAATCAGAACCTGCAAATTAGGATCGGAATTAATACAGGCGGACCAATTGTTGGTGGCGTATTGGGTGTTGGTAAACCAACTTTTGAAATCCTTGGTTCGGCAATAAACATGGCTCAGCAAATGGAGCACAATGGACTCCCAATGAAATTACAGGTATCAAGACCAGTTTATGAGTTAATTTATGGAGATAATTTTCTCATCAAAGAGAGAGGAGAAGTTGACACTAAAACAGGCCCGATAATAGCTTACATCGTGAGCAGAAAATGATTTTCCTCCTCGAGTTATTTTTTCTCACAAATATAAAAAATGTATTTCACTTCATTTTACTGATGTCGACTCTCAAGTATGTCGCTGCTTTAGTTACTGTGGAAGATATTGCTGTTTCAAGGCAGTTCTATGAAAAAATACTGGGTCTTAGGGTTACCACTGACTATGGTGAAAATGTAACGTTTAACGAAGGTTTTTCAATCCATAAGAAGTCCCATTTTGCTTCTCTTGTTTCCAATTTGCCCATTACATCAGGAGGAAACAACTTTGAGCTCTACTTTGAATACGACGATATCGACCAACTCCAAGTACTTCTTGAGGAGAATAATGTCCAATTTGTTCATAAATGCATTGAGCAACCATGGAGACAAAAAGGAATCCGTTTCTACGATCCTGATCACAACATGATTGAAGTCGGAGAACCCCTTCCTCATGTTGCTAAGAGGCTTCTAGTTGAAGGAAACGATATTAACACAATATCACAAATTTTGATGACCCCCAAAGAAATCATTGAAATTTGGCTTAAATAAAAAAATGACTACCAATATCTCTAATGGTCGGAAATTATTTAGTATAGAGAAGAAGAAGTTATTCTGCTTGTCAAAGTTTGTTGATAAGTATATGTCTGGCTCTAGTTTTTCAATATCAGGGGAGTTTTCTGATAATGTTTTCGATGCATTTTGCTTGTTCATGGATAAGTTCATTGTTCCAAGTGATGATCAAACAATCAATGGTTTATTTGTTCTTTTAAATGATATGTTATGCCACGAATCACTTTTATTTATGTTGAAAACCAAAGTTTTTGGATTAAAAAAGAGCACTTTAATTATGAGGAATAACAAACAATACATGATAAATCCCCAAAGATTGCTGCAATGCTCAATGACGTATTCTGATTTTGAGGAAGCAAATTCCGGACAAATTTTTTGCTGTAACGATAGTTTTGATGATGAAGCATTTGATGTTTTTTTGCAAATCGTTCATGATGAAATTATGACTCCCCCAATTGAGCTGATGAGGAGTGTTCAATCAGTGTTATCATTCTATCAATGCAAGTACCTTTTCCCATTTTTCAGACAGGATTCAATCGATATTATGATACAAAAGATTCTCTCTGATAATCCAGAAGACCAATTTTCTTCTGAAATTCAGCTTGCGCAAGAATTGCACAAAATACTTGACCATCCAGCCCTCCTCTGTCTATCAATGCCAGTTTTGTGTCGATTATTCCAAATGTCTAAAGAAAGTGTACCTCTAAGCGAATTTGTAGATTTTCTTAAGAAGTTGCTTGCAAATAATGGCTCATCTGTATTGAGTTTGATACCATTTATCAAGATATCGAATCAGAGCAATTCTAAAGAAGTTATTGATTTGGTTAGTGCTATGAATTATGAAAATGGAGATTCGAATTTGTTTTTCTATATTAAATCAATTATATCATCGAACAAATTATTGAACAATTCCAATGATATCAGTCCCAGTGAATCAGGTATGAGGTGTACTAGGCTGAGTTATATAAATGAATTCAAGGGTATTATTGATTACTTTAATAAAAAGTTCGATAACGACGTATACAGGAATATTATTGATGCTACTTCCTCACACTCAATGGTACAAGGTAGCATTGATGGAATATTCAATGACAGTAATCGAATATTTGGAAATAGTACACTTGGGTCAAATATCATCCTTGACATGAAGGAAAATAAAGTTATGATCACTCATTATACTCTTCAGTGCCACAATAAGCGTAATGTATGCTATTTAGTTTCATGGGATGTTGATGTTTCAGAGGATTCCACTACATGGACACAAATTCATAGTGTTAAGGATGACCATAGTTTGAGCGGTGAATATAAAAGCAAAACTTTCCCCGTTTCAAAACAAGCACTAGCTAGGTATATCCGTATTACTTGCCATCAATCATCTGGCCAAACCTGGAGCCTATCAAGGTTCGAAATGTATGGAGATTTATATGAGAAACAGTAAAAATCGTCTTCATATGAATGAAACTGATTTTGTGTCTAGCTCCCAGGCTGTTTATTTGGGATCTTTTATTTCTTCGTGTCCAGTTCCATTTTTTTGTTCTCCTAAGATATTTAGCTTTTTTAACAAGTCTATTGTTGAAATATCAGTATCTCATGGAAATGGGCGGATTAAGTTTTTTGACGTTAATGTTTCTCCTGTGAGTAATAATAATGATGATTTTGAAGAAATGCTTGAGTTTGGGGGCGATTTTAATAGTGAGTGTTTCGAATGCAAACATTTCCAGAGTATTGTTGTGATATATAATCATTTAAAAATGCAAATAATGAAACTTTATTCTGCTAGCGTTGAAGAATTGTCAATATTCTTTGGAATTAGATCCAGAGATTCTATTGAAGAAATTCATTTGTTAAGCGTAAGCCAATGTTTCATAAAAAAACCAAAAATATATCCAGAAATAGCCCATATCCCTGATGCGCTTGATATAATATCACATTTTGTCTTATTATTTGGTTTTATCGACTATCCCGAGAGCAAATGCTTTGGAAGTTGTCATTGCCGATTTGTTCCGAAAATTTCTGCATCTTTAGGATCAATATTGAGGTATAAGTTATATGAAGTATTCTTTGATTGTAATATTAAGCTGATTCATGACCATATTAAGGTAATAATGTCAGATATGAAACCAATGGCCCTTAGAAAATCTATTATGTTATGCTCATCATGCTATCATGATTGGCAAGTTTATGAATCTAGTTTGGTGAATCCAGGAATAGGAAATGAAGAGTTTTACAGTCAGAAAAGGCAAAACAAGTCCGAGTATGGTATTTATTCAAATAAGAAGACTTTTTCAAATGTTGCTAAATCAATGATATCATCAACCACGCTTCAAATATCAGGAACATCAAATATATTTAGCAACACCAAAGCTCTTCGACATTCTTTGAATTCTACCAAAAAACGACCAAAATCCGAGATAATGGCAGAATCTATATATGGACAACCACCTTACACCCTAAATATCAAAAAGAAGTGATACTTGTCAAAAAAAATCCGGTGATTCCGTATTAACATTAGAAATATTTTGGGAATTGTAATAATTATATAAATTTATTAAATTCAATATGTCTTTGAAAAAATCGATTTTTTTTCTAAAAGATATTTATTGAAAAAGATCACATATTCAAATTTGTTAAAAAAATCGAAGTTTTGATAGAAAAATGATCTCTGGAAAGAATCTGAATGAGTTCATTTTTCAAGAATGCTAGCACTGATATTTGCTTCAGTTATGCTTTTGCAACAACATAGGAGGAGAGATGAAGAAGAGCACCAATCTAACATGAGACAACAACCAGGTCAAGGAAGAAAGGATGATGAAGAAGAAGAACAATCTAATAAGAGACAACAACCAGGTCAAGGTAAACAAGGAAGAAAGGATGAAGATGAAGAAGAACACCAATCTAACAAGAGACAACAACCAGGCCAAGGAAGAAAGGATGAAGATGAAGAAGAACACCAATCTAATAAGAGACAACAACCAGGTCAAGGTAGACAAGGAAGAAAGGATGATGAAGAAGAAGAACACCAATCTAACAAGAGACAACAACCAGGTCAAGGTAAACAAGGAAGAAAGGATGATGATGATGAAGAACACCAATCTAATAAGAGACAACAACCAGGTCAAGGAAGACAAGGAAGAAAGGATGATGAAGAAGAAGAACACCAATCTAACAAGAGACAACAACCAGGTCAAGGTAAACAAGGAAGAAAGGATGATGATGAAGAAGAACACCAATCTAATAGGAAACAACAAAACCATGATAGTAATATTATTTTTGCTGAAATTTCAATCATAAATGATGACAAACTTCATGAAAATTCGAATAGTGGATTAGGAAAAAGAAATCCACCTTCATCAAAAGGACCTAGACCACCACCATCCAATGAAACACGTCCATCTAGAGGCCCAAAACCACCACCATCTAATGAAACACATCCATCTAGAGGCCCAAATCCACCACCATCTAATGAAACACATCCATCTAGAGGCCCAAATCCACCACCATCTAATGAAACACGTCCATCTAGAGGCCCAAATCCACCACCATCTAATGAAACACATCCATCTAGAGGCCCAAATCCACCACCATCTAATGAAACACGTCCATCTAGAGGCCCAAATCCACCACCATCTAATGAAACACGTCCATCTAGAGGCCCAAATCCACCACCATCCAATGAAACACGTCCATCTAGAGGCCCAAATCCACCACCATCCAATGAAACACATCCATCTAGAGGCCCAAATCCACCACCATCTAATGAAACACATCCATCTAGAGGTCCAAAACCACCACACCACCAAAGTGACTCTCAATTTAACGATGATCATAATCAGGATATGATAATGGAACAATCATCCGATGGAACTTCAAGCACATTTTGGTCCAAAAATAGTATTATAACAATATTGATTTCCGGCTGTGCGATAGTTGGCATTATTTCACTTATTGCTTTCAGAATATCAAAGAGAGAAGATGCTAACATAATTACTGAATGTGATGTTGACTCAATTCTAACTCCAATTTTAGTTCCTCCAGAACAACCATAAGTTCTACTTGATTCAGTAAAATCAATTTTGGAATCCTTTTTATATTGTTTTATATCTTTATAGATATTGAAAAATCTTTTTTGTTTTTTTGAAATAGTATCTCTAATCATCATTTAGTTATTATTTAAATTCGATAAATCTTCAGTTTTCCTAACAATTGAATCAAGTTTACTTAATAGAAATATATTCTCTTGTTCTATAGGTAATGATTCATAATTAATAATCTCATCAAAAAAGTCATTTTCTTCTCTTGGTTTTTCAATGAAATCCATTCGTGTTTTCATTTTTTTGACAAAGAATGAAGAATATAGTCCCATTTTTGAATTGCTAATATCAATGCATGTGATAAAAACACTGGAAATCATAGAGATCCTTAGAATATCCCTATAAGCTTCCTTATTTGGGGATTTTTTTCTATTATATAAACAATACAAATCTTTAATGCTTCCTAAGGTGGGGGAATAAATTGCAAACATTTTATTTTTCCCAAATTCAAAAACAACATGCTGATCAAACCTTTTAAAACCTATATATTCGTTACTTCTGAGTGCAAGCTGAATGATGTTATCCAGAAAACAGGGGAATATTCCAAATGGATCGATAAAACCCACCATTACATCTTTTCTCTGCAAAAACTTAATAATTTCCCTCAACATCAGACTCCTAATGTTCCTTTCACTTCCCATCATGACATAATCATATTTATACATATGATCTATCCCCGCACCATCTTGATCATCCTCATATGATATACAATTATCACTTATTGTTACACCTTCTCTTTCACCAGTTACTACACAAATGGTTTCCACAGTTTTTGCCATTTCAATTTTATTCTGTACCTTTTTGTAATTGAAATTGAGGCTATTACATTCATTATTCTCAACCAAATCAAATATTTCAGGAGATACATGAAAATTTTTCTTCTTCATTTGAATTTAATTTGAATATCAATTATAACATCAATTGTAAAATGATCCAAAAGCCAAGAGCCAAAGGCTTTACGATAGGCAAGTTCATAGGGAGGGGTTCTTTTGGGGATGTATGGATAGCGATTCATAACAAAAGCGGGAACCGATTTGCCTGTAAGAGGATAATGAAATCTACTCTTCAAAAAAACAAGCGTTTCGATATGATCAATCAAGAGATTCAAACCATGATCTCTTTGAATCACCAGAACATCATAAAATTTCATTCTTTTCAAGAGAATGAAATAGAGTTTTTGTTGTTTTTAGATTTATGTGATACAGATCTTGATAACTATGTAATGGCGCATGGAAGGATCCCTGAGATTGTTGCTTTGGATATTTTGAAGCAGATCTTAATTTCTCTTGCAAAAATCCATGAGAATGGTATCTGCCACCGCGACCTCAAGCCCTCAAATGTTCTCATCAAGGACTTTCCATTCATTGTTTTGAGTGACTTTGGCTTCTCAATCATGATGGATCAGCACAATTTAGTTAATGAAACATGTGGCACTTTGTCATATATAGCTCCTGAAGTGTTTTCTGGAAAGTATGATGGATGTGCCGCTGATATTTGGAGCGCAGGGCTTGTTTTTTATTTCATGGTTAAAGGTAAGGTTCCATGGGATTCAATATCTTTGGCAACTCTTGAGAACCAAAAAATCGACTTCTGTGAAAAGCTTGCTCGAAGCGATTCCAAAATAGATAGATTTTTGTCAAGATTAATGTGTAATGACTACTCTAAAAGGTACTCAGCAATTAGAGCTCTTGATGATCCGATTTTCCACGGCCCTGCTATTCATATTAACTCAATACTCAGATCGGATTCTGCATCTCAGCCTGTTTTTTCGAGTTTCCAAATGAAAAAGAACAGAAAGTATAGAATTAGTTTTGAAAATGAGTAATATTTATAAAGAACCTAGAAAGATAATACAATAACCAGCAATATAGCCAGAACAAGCAGAGCTACAACAGACCACATAACTATCATATTACAATTCTGCGTTTTTCCCATTCTATTCACAACCTCTGTCGAATCATCAACGCTTATTTCAATTCCATGCAAATTGTTATGTGTTGAAAGAAGCTTTTCTTTCTGAGATCCAAGTGAAGACAGTATTCCTTTCCCAATTTGCTCCGATTCTTGAAGAGATGCAATTGTCTGATTTATATTTTCTGTTGACGCAATTTCTCCTTCATTTTTGCTCCGATTTCCAACCAGAATTTGCCTGTTTTTGGTTTCTCCAATTTGCCCTTGAATTTCTTTATATCTATTAGTCATTGAAGCTATTTGCTTCGAAATATACTGCTTTTCATTTGTTGGAACTATAACCATCATATTCTGTAAATCAGCTAATCCACTTGCCGCTTTATTCAAGAATTCCTCTGCAATGTTTACATTTACCGTTTTGTGCGGGCCATTCATCAAAGAAGACTCATTCAAATGCTGACTTGCTTTATCTAGGTACTCATTAATATACCCCTCATATACACGATAAGAACTCATTTAAATTTGGCCTTAAGGGAAAAAATATACGATAAAATAAAATAGATTCTGTTTATTAGATTTTGTTAGAAAATGTTCATTTTTTCAGAGTCCATTTACACATAAAGTCATGATGGTAGAAGCCATAACTGTAAGACTTCATGATCAGAACAATAATGTCCAGGAAGTCATTGTGAATCCCAATGACCTGATACAGGTCTTAGATGTTAATGTACCTGGGAAAGAAAGAAGATTCTTATATTACAAAGGGAACATCCTTATGACCTCATTTAGCTTCAAATTCTTCAACATACATGATGGGGATGATATTTTCATTCTCAGAGCCCATAGGAGGAAGACAGATGACATGATGGACAGGGAAAAAGCCAGATGTACAAGTAGGAATGCAGCAGTTTATAACTTTATGGAAAGGAGCACAGAGCCATCAAAAATAGAAGGTTTTGGGATGAGTACAATACCAAATATTCTAATTGAGAAAAAATCAAATCGAATAAGGATAACAGGGGATCTGGATGACCAAAATGGGCAGTCTAATCAACAAAAAAGGATAGTTAGGCCAAAAACACCATGTTATGAAGACAATTTCCCACAGACGCCAAACAATCAGTCTTTTGAGGGAAAAAATCAAACTCCATAGCATCAATATAATGCAAATATATGTTTGTTGATTAAAAACCAAAAATCAGTTTTTTCTTCCATAAAACCATCTGTAAAGTTCACAAATATATTCAGTACCTATCTGATTTGTAAATCATTCAATATAAAAGATACAGTTAATAAAAAGGATTGTTCGAGAGAACAAATAGATGACATGTTCCATAAATTAATGGCAAAACCTCTGTTTACAAAACGATTATTCAACGATTAAATACTGGATTTTCGAGTAAGAAATACCTCCATTATTGAGCAAGCAGCAAAGCTTGAAAAATTAGCTAATGAGATTAATGAAATGGGGGATTATCAGGATATGGCGAATAGTCGGATTAAAATGGTACAAGAGAGCTATGGATATGAAAAAGGCCTTGATTTGACATTTGATCCTAGTAGAGTCCCATCACCTCTTACATTTCATGCCAAAGTTAACGAGATATATAAGAAACGCCTTAGAAATGAATTGTATTCAAATGAAAGCGTACATGCAGAAGATAAGAAAACTAGAGAAAGGGAGATAATTGCACTTCGGAAAACATTATCCAGCCGCAAAAAAGAAGTGAAATTTACTTGGATTCCTACCACTGAGATAATTGCAGCACAGACTAGAATTGATTCATTCACAAAATTGGATCCTAAAGTTAGAGAATCATTACATAAGACATTTGCAGTTCAAGTGGTTAATTTGATGTCTCAATTCGAATCGATTGGTAATCTTTCAGATGAAAAAATCACTCTGGAGCAGGCAGCAGCATTAAAACAGTGTTTTTCCGATGCTCTGGTTGAGATTCAAAAGTCATTGTTTAAACCCATTTCACGGCAACTGGAATTGGAACAAAGGGGTTCTCTAGTTGAGACATCCAGAAAAAAGAAAACAAGAGAGATTAGACCATCATATACTCATACACTAAACAATGTTGCAGACGATTTTCTAAGTCATTCAGAGAAACCACAAAAGCAAAAAGAAGACCTAGGTACATTTGCTGCTAATCTCGAAGAATCAAGTTTACTGCCAGCACAATATCGACCAGTACCTAATAGTAGCCTTCCTGTATTTAGCAAAAAGAAGTTTACAGAAATGACAAATAAGGTAAGGATTGTACCAGCAAAGACTATAGTCAATGATTGCAAACTTTCTCCTTTGAAAATACCTCCAGTACCAAACATTTCAAAGCCAGAGATTTTAATTAGTAATGAGTCTTTATTGACTAATGATTGTGAAAAAATTGGAGATTCTGATGAAAATGAAGAGGAATCAAAAGCGGAAATTCCAATTCACATTAGCGAATTCATGACCCCAGAAATTCGTACCTTAGCAACATGTGATTTAGATGTTCAACCTCCAGTATCAGAGCAAGATAAAAGTGTTCAGAATATGATGAAAATGTTTACCACCAGGATTGAAGAGCCTATATTTGAAGGAACTCTTCAAAAGGCATCTTTAGTATTACCAAAAATCGAACATACAAAAACCAGAATTGAAGGACAATCATATCTTTTCAAACCTACATATGACTCTCTTGAGAAATTATTGGATGTTACAGGGTTATTTGTATCAGGAAGTGGTACACCAGAAGCTCATAAGAAGTTAAATCAACTTTGGGAGCAACTCGATCTACACCCTGATACTAGATTGCTGATGGCAGGCAAGCTTTGTCAGCTTGTTGTTGATGATAATTTAGGAGCATATCATTTCAAAACAATTATGAGCGCAACAAATGTTTTAACAAATTATAATACAAGATACTCTGATTTTAAAATGGCTCTAAAATATGAACCAGGAATCAATGGCCCCGAAAAACGTGAGATTTTAGACAAAATGATAAAAGACTACATTATCACTGAAAGTTCTCTCCTTGCATCTAATAAGGAGATATCCCATATTCTGGGATCAGAATTAGCAATGAAAAAGGGGACAATTTCTGAAGTTGTTAAAAAGCGATCACTCAAACTTAAAAGCATCGCAAACGAGTCTGGTATTAGTATTGGTAGTATAGGAATAGCATATGAATGATTTACTCAGCAAGGAAGTTCGTAAATATTCCCAATAACAATAAATGGAACATAGATGTTAGTGTACCTACATTATTTGATCCATCCGAGATTATGGCACATGCAGTTGGTAATGGAGGTATAGTTTGATGAGGCGTTGGCATAGGTAAGCAAGATTCAAGCTGATTTAGATTTGGCCCAAAATCACAAAAATCAGATTGAAAATGTGTCAAATAATATGTTTCCGACTCTCCTATGATTTGATCAATTGTCATACCTCCAGATATCCATAAGCCTTTATGTTCAATTGATGAATAGCTGACAATAATCGTGGCGGAACCCTTAGAAAAGAGTGTTCCTGTATTATTTTTCCAAATGCAATTTGAAAAGGTTTGTGTTGATGAATGACAAAACAATAAACTTCCTGATATTGTATTATTCACGTAATTTGTTGTGTTATAAAGAGACGAGCTTTGCCTTAAATAAAACCCATTGCTATTTGATGACAAAGTCACATAATTGTTGAATCGTGAAACACAGGATTGAATAGGATAAAAATAAAAACCTGGATAATTATGTGCTCTAATATTGGACAAATTATTCATGTCATAATATATAATTGATGTACCAAAGTAAATTGAATAAGATCCAATTGTTGCGATGATATCAACAATAGAAATAAATTTCAAAGTCATGTTTTTGCTAGAGCCCCCATCTACATAGGAAAATAACCCATTATTTGATCCCCTTAGGTAGCATTTACTTCCACATACTTTTGTCAAAACCATACTCCCATTTTCACATTGAAAAAATATTGCACCTCCATCTGAATTGCTTGAACAATTGTAAAAACCGGTTTCTTCAACTACCATATGTTTTGGTAATGTCGAATGCGACATATAAATGCTTGACTCAGTCATATCATAAAACAAACAATTCACCACATAGAAATTATCCGGAAAGTTTTTTTGCGCAATATTAAACACCGTTGAAACATATGGTGTCACGCCTGGGAAGTATTCCTGATATGCTGACCTCAAACTGATCTTCATGCATAAACCAAAAACCCACAACATTTCTAATAAATATGTTTTTATCAAAATTGAGATGAAACTCACCAAATATCGATTTGTATTGAATAAATAACCTCTACAGTCCAGCTTAATTTGTTGTTGTAATTAACCGATTCTCTAGGGTAAAAAATTACCATTAGTGAAGAGGATGAGTGAGATTACCAAAGACACTTCGTTGGCTGATGAGAATCAGTTTGTTGCTATTGAATATAGTCCTGACTTTAGCATTGATTCTCTCCAGCCTATTGTTGGCAATATTTTCCAAATATTCATCCCCCAGAAATATTTTTCTCCGAATCACAAACCATATACTGAAAGGGCTATTTATGGGGTGACACATTATTCCCCTAATAGCGATTTAGTGGTTTTAGCAATGCATAGTGGAGCTTTGTTCATTCATCCAAAATCGAAATCTGCAACTAGGCGCAGGTTTTGCACAGTGCGCAATTTTTTCGAGGTACAAAATTGTAGTGAGGCAGAGTATGCTAAAATGGCACAAGTTATAGATATCCCACTGGATCTCACGATTCAAGGGATTTTATTACATGTTCTTATTGATCATTCTCCCTCTGTATTTCCTCAATTCACGAGGAATGGTATTAAATCACAAGACAAATTAGAACCTTCAAAATATTCCCTCAGAATAGCTAATTTTTATGTTATTTCCATGTATGACGATATGCCCAAAATAGTATCAGAGGAACAATATGTTCGGAGATCTGCTGCAGTTCCAAGTTTTAAATTCAGCTCAACAGGAGAAGTTGGAATAGTATTTAAACCACAAATGTTCCTACAGATTTTGTCCAGGTTCAATGTTCTCAGTGGGTTCTTCAAGGTTAATCGACTATTTTTTGATATTAGCAACGAAAGATACGAAATAATTCATTTAGAGGATGCTACATTCAGAGTGATTAAGTTTAATAAAGTCTTTTCGCTCTCATCTCTTCGAAGAAAAGGGGATCTTTCTGTCGGTTTTGATGTTGAGTTTCCAAAGGTTGAGTTATCAAAGATTTCTGTTTTTGAAAATGGAATTATCATTGATGCCAAAGAATACTCTCCAATAGATGTATTGTTAATATCATCGAATCTAGGTGAATAAAAAGGGATTTAGAATATTAGTTTAAATGATGTTTGTTGCCTTTGAGGAATTTCTTTCGGCCAAAACACTTACGAATGAAGTAGTATCCAATACTTATTATTATAACTGCTGATAATGCATAGGCTCCATATTTATATAATGTTATTGTATTATCAGGTGTTATTTGAGGAGATGCTGTTGGAATCGGGGTTGAAACTGGAGTGGCTGGAGGCAAGGTTGTAATTGAAGGTGTTTGGGCTGGCATCCATACCCATGTAAAACAAAGATGTGTAGAAAAATGGCTCATATCATATGTAGAGGTGGTGGATGCATTATTTCCTTGTAGTGATACACTTCCTGAGATCGTGGTGCTTCCTGAGGAATGCATAATTCTGCTATTAGCAACCCGTAAAGCCCCTCTTGCTAAATAAAACAAACAATTTGCATTAGAAAAGAATATTGAATCATGAATCAAAAAATTACCCAAAGCTTGTTGAGCATAAACAACACCAAATCCGCTTGGACTATTATTACCAACAATATTAATAAAGCCTATTGTCCTATTTCCAAAACCACTATGAAGGTGAAGACACACAGAATGTGTGGCATTGTTCTTCATAAATGTGCAGTAAGTCATTTTAAGGGTATTTGGAATCCAAACTCTAATACCGCTGTTTTGCCTCACATTATTATATGATGAATTCATATTATCTACAGTTTGAGCTCCGTGAACCAATATGATGGGATCATGTCTATCAACACTATGACTTGGTGAGCATCGAGAGATTGATGTATCATGCACTTCATTAATAGTCGACTCTGCCTTATATTCATAATCTTTTCCGAGTCCAAAATAGCCAAATTGATAACTCCTTCCGTGGCCAGTAAAACATCCATATGCACAGACCTTTTTCAGTACAGATGATCCAGAATAGCTGGAATAGTAAATAGCTCCTGAACTAAAAGCCCCCACGCTGCATTGGGAGAATGTTGTGCTCTCTATTAACAGATGACAAGGTGAAGATGTGGTATCAATAAACATAATTCCGCCATAACCTGCATATGACTTTGAAACCGTAAACAAGCAATCAACAATATAAAAATCTCCTGACATAGATGTGATTCGAGCCGTGCAACCATAGGGAGTTGCAGATCTATTAAAAAAGTCTTCAAAAGAAGACAAAAATCTTAAAATTCCCAAAGAAAACATTAAAAACGAATTTATATAAATCTAAATATTAAATTTGCTATAATATATATATGTTGACCCAATGGGACAAGGGAGAACTTATAGATGAATATATTAATATTTCCGAAGGAAAGAGTTGTAAATCTCCTAATTTTATTGATGACTATGCCAAATTGGAGGTTAATTGCAAAGATGAGCGTTTTTTTTTAGCGATTGCTTATCTTACACGATATCTACCGAAAAATATCAACAATGAGGATTTTTTGCAAAAATCGTGCGGATTTATTAATAATTTATTGATGAAAGGTGATGATAAACTGGTAATATGTAGCTGTACACAATTCTACATTAGTTATATGTTATGCTATCATCACACGGTCATATCTACAGCTGGAATCACAATGATATCGTCAAAATTATATCTTTTACCAACTATTGTTTTAATTAGGTTTTTGAAATCATTGAACCTGTTTTTAAAAAAATTTATATTTGAATCTTTTCATCAAATCTCAGTTAATCTTGGGAATTTATATAATGATCCAAATTATCAAATTGCAGAAAACTCTTTAAGCTGCTCTCTTTCAATTATTGGTCCCCTTTTAAAACTTCCTTCATATTCTAGATGCTTAGAGATTCACTTAGAGAGAATTCTTAATACTCGGAATCCCAAACTTATAATTATCCTAATGAAATGGTTGATAAATTTGATTCTAAAAATTCAACCTATTCTATTAACATGGATTGAAAATCATTCAAAAGTATTCAATTTATTTCATTCTGAGATCAGAACGCGAGATGTATTTATTACTAGCTACTGCGCAATTTGTTCATGTGTTTCCCAAACTCAGATTTTTCCAGTTTTTTATAACAGTTGTTTTAAGAATATTGAATCATTTATCATTAATTACCCAAAAAGCCTTGACAACAATTTATTAGCTCAATATTTTAGCATGATTCCAAAAACAACTGAAACTCCCTTATATGAACTTGTGTCACAATCCATGATTAAAAGTTTTTTAACAAATAGTGATGTATTTCTTAAACTTCCAGAAATTATTACTGTTGAAATTGCATGTTTCGGAGATTTATTCTGCTCTTTATATTATAATAAGTATATGAGATTATTTCATGAATCATCATTACCAAAACTGAATCAATATTTTAATAATTGGGCACGGTTCCAAATCCAAGACTTTGACAGTATAACCTCCATTGAATCCCTAGATAGATATATTAACAAATCTCCTAAATTACTCTATGTTTTATATGCAAATAAGGGAATTGATTTTTTAGATACTATTATTAGGAGATCCCCAAATAGCGATTCTTTTTCAGACAATCTAATTTCGATATTAAAGAAATTCTGTACAGATTTACTTGATAGCATAACACTAAATGAGTTTCAAGATCCATTTGGATGCAGAAGCTTGAATGAATTATTAAGAAAGAACATTGCTTTTCGAGTGAAATATAATGCGAAAACATATACACATTCATGTAATCCATTATCAATTCTCCTGTCTCTGAGTTCTGTTTTCTTTAATCCTAACAAAGATCATGTGAAAGAACTCGAAATGCCACCATTTCTGTCTGTATCTTTTTCTGAAGATTTTCATCCGAGCCCGGAAGAGCTATCAATTTATTATTTATTAGCTAGAGAACCAGGGTTCTTAAGGTTGTTCTTTAGCTGCAATTCCAAAAATTATATCCCAACAAGCTCATTTTTATATTTATATATTTCACAAATCGGAAATTTGGATAATCCAAATACCAAAATGCCAATTATTGAATTAGATTTGAACAAGAACAATGATTATATAATATTTGACGATTTAACATTTCCTTCATCTGTAGATAAGATACTTATGTTTGTTTCTAATGTATTCGATCTTGTTCCATCACTTCAAATAGAGTCTGTTTTGTTTGAAGAATCAGTCAAACAATTACTATTATTGCCATCTTACACTTTTTCTGGTCTAGGCCCTGCATTTTCTATTGTTATGAAATATTTTTATCTTTTTTCTTTTAATTTCCGACTAGCTATTATACGAATAATGTATTCACCAAGGAGTCTTTCTGTCTCGACTTTCAATTCGTTGTTTAATTTGTCACAAGGAACCATTATTCAACCAGATATATCTTTCGATGTTCGTTTTCATAGAGAAGAGGTCTTTAAGGCAGGACTTTCTGTGTTGAATTATCTGAGAGCAATCCCTTTTGTTATTAGTCCATATATGGACAATGTTCATATTTCTACTCAAGAATTTTTCCATTTATTTGAAAATGAAATGCTATCTCCTAATAGAAGTTTTATATATGTGATAAATGATGATGATAAACATTCATTGTTCCCTCGTCCCAAACCAGATCCTGATCAACTATATCTTTTTGGAGTACTAATGGCGAAAATTATTTCTTTACAATGCAAGCTTAATAATAAGATCAAAAAGGAATTTTTTGATTTAATTAAAGGAATTGAAGTGAAATTGCAGAACGTGAACCCAAAACTCCATCAAGATATATTGGATAAGAAATTCATTGGTCAAAGTTTTAATTATCCTGGTTATCCTGATGTAGTTTTCGTTGCGAATTCTTCCGTTAATTCCGAAAACAATGACTCTTTTATGTATTATGTGAATAGCTTTACATGTGGAAAAGAAATGATGAAATACCTCCAGAAGTTTCATGAAGGCTTTGAAAAGGTTTTTCCAATTTCTGTTTTAGATAGATTCACATCTGAAGAACTAATTAAAATTCTATATGAATAAATACTAAATTATCAATAAATGGCTCTTTTCATTACTGAAATTGATTTTTTGGATATATATTTAATGAATTTTGGTGCAAATTACTTGATTTCTCAGCAATTTAAAAATGTTCAAAAACTTATATCTGTTGAAAAATATGAAGAAGCGGAGAAAAAACTGAATGAGATATCCAGTTCATTAAGTGTCATTGATTTTAATCCCAATGATGGGAAATTCAAGAAAGATGTTTTGCCTTTACTTCTTAATACATGTCTACCACTTACCAGTCATGTAAATATCAGGCTTCGTCATTTGGCTCAGACTATTTTGCATCATTGGTCATCATTACTTTCTGCTTTTTCTCCTTCGGTTCTAATATCATATTTTAATACTATTGAAGCTTCAACACTCCAACCTGAAGCTTATTCAGCTATATTAATTTTTTGTGCCAATTCATTGAGGTATATTGAACCCACCGAAAGATATCAGTACATTGGCATTATTCACTCTTTATTAATATCATCAAATCCAAGCAACTTAGCAAAGGTTACCAATGATGTTTGGGGTATCATTCGAGAGGCCCTTCCAAAAGAATCGATACTATCAATCCTTCCAATCATAATCAATTCCCCACTATCATCTGCTGTTTCATTTATATGCCAGAAATCTCCAGATCCTTTATTATACTTTATAATGGAAAAAGGGTCCATGGATTTTGTGAAGGATGTATTACGAAACTGGCCATTATCAACTGATGTAAATATTAAAAGGATCTATACAAGACTAATTGCTAAAATTTCCGGATCAAATTCTTCAGAGATTTCTACTTCAATAGAAATACTATCAATAATTATTTCCAAGGATAAATCAAACTATGAAAGATATGATCATGAATGGTTACTAATTCTAAAAGAATGCGAATCATTATGGAATTCTCCTCGAATTACTATATCTCAAAAAGCTGCAATGATAGATTTGGTTTCCCGCCTTCCAACCATTAATATTGAACAATACAATAAGTTTTTGTCTTATGAAAGCATTATTCCAATTCCTATGCTAGTGAGTATTGTGATACTATCTGGAAAAATTGTCAACAAATCAATAATTCCAACAGGATTTGTTAGTTTTTTACGATTAAGGATTGTTGAAAGAGATCCATTAATTTATGAATCAATTCTTGAGTGCCTTTCTAATTGTTTCAATGAATTATATATGATAATTCCAGAAGAATCGAAAAAATTGTTTGAATTAGCGATAAATCCACTGCCAAAATATTTTGTTGAACAAATAAGCCTGATAAATCTTATCAATAGCATTGATGTAAATAGAATTGGATTTCGTATTGATTGTCAAAGGATCATTTTTGAGTTTTTAAAGAATCCTCATCCTTCAGTTGTTGCAGAACTACCAAAAATCATTAGGAAGTTTAACCTTAATCTTCCATTTACTCAAATGAACTGGTTTGATTATGCTCAAGACTATATATCCCTTTTTGATCTTTGTGATCCTTTCTTTGTAATGGAAGTCATTGATTCTCAATTAATTTCTCCTTCATCCTTCTCATCTGCTTTAATGGTAATTATGAAAGGGATTAATCAAAACTCAAGCCATAATTGTGCTTTATGTAGAAGATCACTCTATATAATATATAAGGGGTCAAAATCTCTGGGTTTTGCAAGTAAATCACATATATCAGATTCATCAGATAAACACTGGGGTTTTTTAACAAATTCGTTTTCTGATATGCTTTCAATGATTGATGATAACCTTATTAATACTACCTTTGGACAAATTATGAATTCTTCGGTTTTATTACTGAACCAGACAATCGCATCAATACCTTTGAAGTATGATTTAATTGAAGATCTTTTCGAGTTTTCTTGTGAGCTTGCATCAGCATTTTCCAGCTCTCTATCATTATTAGTACCCCAACTTTGGGACATTTTTTTGCATTCACAATTTGCATCATCCCAAAGCAAATCAAAAAAGATAGTTTCTTATGTAAGAAAGTTTTTTTCTCAACCTTTCCCATTTGATTATTCTATTGATATAATATTCTCAGCCTCAAAATGTTTGGCACCAATAGATATTTATGAGATTCTAAAACCATACTTTTTATCCGCAGCATTTCGCAACAGAGAAGTCTTCAGAACATTGCTTTCAATAGTTCCAAGCTATAGAGGAATATCTCGGGGTTTTTTGGAGCTAAATGCCCAAGATGATGAATATATCTCCAAATGTATTATTGATATCCCTTTCTCTCAATGGATTATTTATGAAAGTGATATTGAGTTCATATCGAGATTAAAAGGAATATATGTAGATACAAGTGAGCAACTTTCTCATCTCCATAAAACAATTATCCAGAATTGTTCTCATATATTTAATCTCGAATCTGAGGATCTACTTGATTTTGGATCCCAAAATATCAACCTGGATGGTTTTTGTCCTATTTCTCAAATCAATGACATGAATATTATAGAAAATGATTTTCTAGAACCTGCAAAAATTGAGTCAATTCAGCCAAACATTGAAATATGTATTTACAAGCATGAGCCTCTATCTTTATCTACATTAAAGTTATTTTTGTTTCATTCTGATCGAACTCTTGATCTTTCCACATGGTCTAAGATCGAAAGCTATTGTTTATCCCAATGGAAAGAGCACAATTTAGTATTTTCATTCATGGCATACAGTACCAGACATAATCTTGAAATAGATATTATTGCTTGGTCGAAACTACTTGATTTTGACTTTCAATCAAAAGTATCAATAATGACTAGTATTATGTACCTCTACCATGTACAGGACCGCTGGGAAACCTTGAATCAATCTGTTTTGGATTTTGTTGAAATGGTAATGCACTCGAATGGGTACATAGATGTATCCAAAGAAAGTGTTTTATCATTATTTTTAAGTAATAATGGTCTTGTAAGGCTCATTGCTCAATCGATAATGCATATAGATCCCATTTATTTTGGAGACATGCTTCCTTCAATCAAGTTTTTGTTCATGAACAAAACCCAGTTTTTTGAAAATTTTGAGTCTTTTTTCGATAGCTTTTCTTCATTCACATCTCAAGAATTTGAAATCATTCTTCAAATCATATCATCAATGCTATTCACTCCTTTGCCTCATTCATTATACAAAGATATAACAATTCCTCATGGAATTCCCTTTTTCAATTGTTTAGAAAAATCATCCCTTGGTATTGAAAAAATGCAGGATAGTCTTTTATCTCCTTATATTATTGACAAATTAATTACAATCTCAATAGAACATAACCATTTAAATGACATTTTTGTAACCCTTCTATCCAGGGTCTCAATGACAGAATCTCAATACATAGGTTTTTTGTCATCGATTAAAGTTTTTGGAGTTGCTCATCCATTGTATTGCCGAGTATTAGTTTCTTCACCGACTATTGTTAACGAAATGGATCATTTTTCTTTGTTTATAAGGTGCTCTCCTCCTTCATATACCAGGCATATTCTGAGAACTCTTCTTTCATCTCAATGCCCCATTCTTGAGGAAAAGATTACTAAAAGAATGCTTAAGAGGCTGAGACCTGTGTTTTTTGAATTGCTTTATTCATCATATTTAACAGTATCCCATTCTTTATGCGATGATTCTTTTGGTCGGATAGAAGAATCTGCACTTGAAACACCCCCATATGATTCACAAGCACTGAGACAAGCTCAATGGACTATGGGAGCATGCGAAACAGTGTCCCCTCGTATTGTATCGAAAATTTGTGAATTGGATGATGAAAAAATTCGAGCACTATACTCTTTATATAACACAGAAGGTACAATTTTACAGTTTTCTCAAGATGTTATGAATAATGTTAGGGATAAAATGAGGTTTGCACAAAACATTATACCAGTGGTTAAAAGGCTTTGTGATAGAATCCCTGTTTCTCTTCTTATTAGGTCGATTTATACAGATGCTTATTGTAGTTCGGATAATCCCTTTCCGATATATATTGCAGCAAGTATCATATTAAAAAAGGCAAAAGACACTAATGAACCGTATTTTGATTCAATCAAATCAGGGCTGGGGAAAGTATCTTCCAATAAAGTCTTCGCCAAAGCCCTAGAGTCACAAAATGGGCTTGAAATAATCATGCAAAATTAATTTTGGTGAAAGTAAAAATAATCCTATGAAAGGGAAGGAATAATCTCAGAAGATTTCATCAATTCATGATATAATGTTGGGTTGTAGTGATTTATTAAATCAAATACACAATTAGTAGTTCCTATCCATGTTTCTTTAGGAGAAAATGATGATATGGTTTTGGGATAAAACTTGTGAAGCCTTTTAAACCAAATCAAAACTATGATGAATGAATCAAACATTGAAAAAAAAAGACTATCAACAAGAAGTTGATAAAAGTCCATCTCTCCAATAATAATTCCGAGACGGTATGAACATATGGTCTCAAAATCAAGGAAAAACCTAGATAGAGATGACGTCTGTGTTAAAATTGATGATTCTGATGAAGTAAACAGCTTCTTCAGGGTTTTGATTAAAAACTTATCATTAATAATAAGATAGTAATTCTTAGAAAATCCAAATATCCCCCGATAATTGTTTGCAAATTCCTGGAAGCTTTGTAGAATAATCTTATCAGAATCATTGATCCAGAGATTAATTAGGTGGTTGGTATAGCAAAACAAGAAATCTTGTGAAACAATATCATAATCAACTTTTTCAATTAAATCACCAATATTATTAGACGCCAACTCATTCATTGTTATGTATTTTGGAATAACTGCATGTAAAGCTGCCCCACAACTAAAATTTTGGCAATACTTTGAGGTAATATATGATAGAGATTCTGAAGGACTATTGGTATACCCTCTCTGAGAAACCCATGCTTTATTAATACAAATTCCTAACACCATATCTCTTGCAGAAACACTCAAATAATACTGAGTAGATGATTGAAATTGAGATTTTAGCCTTAAAAGCTCATACTCTGCTGTTTTCTTAACCATAAATTCTTCAAACTTGATTTGAGCTGTAACAGCTTCATTGTGTTGCATATTTGAAATGAAAATTCGAAATTCATTATTGCTTGCTAATCCAATTTGTTTAACAATCTTAGCTAAATTTGGGGTATTTGGGTTTGTAAGAAGATGATGTGTATTAAGACCATACTCTTTTGAATATGACTTCAATTGTTCCCACGCTCGTGTGAAATCGGAATTATTTGTGTTAGTCAGTGATGGTTTCTCGACGAATAAAAGTGGCTCTCGTTCAACTTTTGCCGAGTTTAATAACTTTCGGAGATTAAACTGCATTTTTGTTGGATATAAATCCTTAATTGATTCGATATTCTTACGAAGATCACTCACATTAGAACTACTAATCTTAATTACACCAAGATGCAAAAACAAATCATACAACACTGTAAACTCAGATGTTGATATGATCGCAGACACAGTGTTCAGCCCTATATCCACATTATACGACATCGATGGCATTTTCATGCATTCTTGAGTTGTTAGAACCTCAATAAAATGACTTGAAACAGGAGAATCTGGATTTGTTGATGCATACTCGAAAATTAAAATTAATTCATGAAGTGATTGAGTCTCTTCATCATTTTGTGAATGGGAATTCCATTGCCGAGCTCTGATGGGAAAATAATATTTAAAAAAGAAATCCAACAAAAACTTACGATCAGTTTGAGCCATTAACCTTATGAGATTGTTGTGGCTTGGAGTGAGGTGACCCAGTGAAGCCTTGAGCGATTCCAAAAAGGCAGAAAGAATCGTTTTGGATTGGTTAAATCTTAATTCATCAAACATTCTCCACAAAACTTCAATGAAACGTGGAAATGAATCAAAGAAAGATGACACTAGATTAACAGTAAACTTATTTCTTTGGTATAGTATTGCTGCTGCCAAATGCTTTTCTCCGTTCTCAACGAATTCTGTGGTGAAAAAATAAAAATTCAAGGCAGGAAAAGTCATACAAGAAAACAAAGAGCTGGAATTAGAATTTTTTTCAAAAAAATCAAAAATTTCTGCTATTTTCTTGTCAAATACCTCAAAGAATTTGGCAATACCATGCGTAACAAGTTGAAGAATGGTTGGTGTTAGATGATTAAACATTGGTTTTATCGAAGATACATCGCCTTCTTTTGTAAGTGCTAAATAGGTATTAAAAACATCGACATTGTATATTGTTGATAAACGAAAAACGGAATTCGACCTTGCTGACATTAATGTCGAAATTATCGCTTCTTCAAGTATTGCATCAGCTCTTTGGCATGAAGGGCACTTATCCCAATATCTAATGGATTCTTGAATCTTATTCTTAAATATCCCTCCAAATACTTCTGATTTCATATAATTTCCAAAAAATTCTTTCTGTCACATTTATACGATTATTTTGTAAATGTGATTATTTTGTAAACAAGAGCCGTTTCTTTAACTTTTTCAATGACAGACGAGAGAAGTCAACTGATATATCTTCTTAAGATCGCATATTCTAATCCCGACCATAGCGAAAGGTATGAGGAACAGAAAGAAAATTTAGAAATGATGAAAAGAATTATTACTATTAATCCTTCCTTAACAATTGAAGAGAGAGGATTATTAGCCCTTGTTTATAAAAACCTGATTAATTCTCGAAGAGTTATTTTGCGTAGTTTGAATGGTTTTATACAAGAATGCAAAGGAAACGAATACCGATTGAATAAGTTGACAGAATTCAAAGAGGTTTTGTTGGCTGAACTTGATGAATATTGTCTTGATTTATGTTCCATGGTTGAAAATAAGCTCCTCCCAATTACAACATCTCCAGAATTCCGTGTGTACTACGAAAAACTACAGGCAGACTATTATAGGTATATGGCAGAGTTTAGGGAAGATTATGAAAAATCAGAATATGCAGAAAAAGCTAATAATCACTACGAAGCTGCTCTAGATATTGCTAAATCCGAATTGCCTCGCTCATCGCCATCACATCTTGGTCTTGTATTGAACTACTCAGTGTTTCTATTTGAAACAATGGAAAGAAGACAAGAAGCACTTGATTTGGCTCAAAAAGTATACACTGAATGTGCTGACTGCATCAATGATATGAGTGATGGTACCTACTCTGAAACATCTAAGATATTGAGTATCCTTCGAGAGAACTACCTTCTTTGGAAGAGCAAAAGTGATTCAAATCAGTAAATAATTATTTTAAACGTTCATTATGTCCCACCAAGTACATTCTAAACGATTTCAGCTGTGCACTATTGAGCCTACTACTGACATCACAGATGAAAACGGCGAGAGGGTTGGAACTTTGGTTTTGTCTCGGTTAGAAGACGCCTATCAGATGCATTGGACGCCTTTTGATGGAACTCCAACGCAACATGTTAATGCTGTTAATCAATCTCCGTCTACTTTCAAAGGAGATTCTTGGAAATCAAATTCTCAGTTTAAAGTTGATTGTTCGTCAATATCAATGTTGCAAATTCATTGTTCTCCACTTTCTATATCTATATTTCGCAATGATAAAATTGGAAAAAGGAAATTTTCTCTACCCGAGAGCGATTTTATTTCATTAGCTGAATTGGTTGAACAGTTAATTATTTGTGGAATTGCTGTCCCATCATCAAGAGAGCAATACTCCCTTGAATTCTATAGAAGATGTCATAAAGGAGTGTATCCATATACTCCTCCTCAGATCCAACTTAGCATTGATTCAATTGTTAGTGTCCCTGTATTCTGGGATAAGTTGCATGTTTTTTTCCAGAATCTGATTATTCATATTGATAAAAGTGATAACATACCCAAAGATCCGCAATATCCTTTAGCAGCGGCTGCAAGAGCTTCACATGCAAGAGTGATTGATGAAATTGACTCATTTAATAAAATGCATTGTGATAGAGTCCCTTTGAATATGAAAGATTTCTTATCATTATTTGATGAAGATGGAAGAATTATCAACCCAGACCAAATTAGGAAAAAAATATATTCTGGTGGTGTTGAAAATGATACAATCCCTCTGATTATGCCATTTTTGTTTGGATTATATAGCTATGATTCAACTAAAGAGGATCGAAATCTCATTGATAACACTCTAACAAATGAGTTCATGTATCTATTTTCACAAGTTAGATCTCTCAAAGAACAACAAGTTGAAAACAACAAGAAACTCTCTTCGGCATTCAGGGTTATAAAACATGATGTTAGTAGAACAGATAGACAACTTCCTGCATTTAAAGATAAAAAGGCACCTGGGCTAAAAATGGTCACAAAACTACTGAAAACATATTGCATTTTCAATCCTCCAATAGGATACTTGCAAGGTATGAATGATCTCTTTGTTCCAATACTCTTGTCTTTCATGCCAAATTGGGATTCAAATGGATTTCCTATTAATAATGATGGCTCGCATGTTAATTTTGATGAATATATTCCAAAAATATTTTGGTGTTACGATGCAATGCTTAGAAACACTAATCATATAAAAATTCTCTCAAGCATTACTGCTGAATGCCAAAAACTTGCTGAGAACGTTTTTAGGATATTATCGAAAGTATCACCAATAGCATCTATTTGGATTAAGAGAAATAACCTATCTAGCCTTCTATGGTTATACTCTGATTTTGTACTATTATTCAAGCGCTCATTTGCTAATATATGGGATGTGTGGTTAGTTTTAAATAGCTCGCCAAAGCCCGAACATTGGATGAAATACTTTGTGACTGCTGTAATTATGAGGTCGTTTGATCAACTCTCTTTACTTCCTGAAGTTTCACTAACAACAATGATGGATGCATTCCCAAAAATAATGAATACTTTGAGCATTCAGCAACTTGGTGATACTGCTTTATGGCTTGCAGAAAAAGTTCCTCCTGAAGATACTTTAAAAGAAGAGGATGAAAACATTAAAACAACCGGGTTTTCATTCTTTGAACCTGTTTGGAATTAAAATTTTATTAATAAATATGATATATACACTCTATAATGTCTCCATCCTCTCTAACAAAGGATCATCCGAGAACCTGCTTGGATTTATAATATTGCCTTTTCGACATCCAATATATAATACAATACCCGCCAGTATCAAAACAACAACTGCTCCAAATATAACAAGAACTCTAGCTACAACTTCAAGAGGGAATCCCAAGAACATTTCAGCATCATCACTGCTTGCCAAAGGCTGATCAAGAATAATGTCATTTGTTGGACTGAGAGAGGGGCATAAAATGGAATCTGATGGATCATTTTGCATTGGTGTTTTAATGGGAATTTCGAAAATCTCGGTTTCGGTATCTTCGGTACTTTCTTGAGTATTTGATCCAATTAAACTCTCTGAATCAGTATCTGACTCCTGAGATACTGATGAAACATAGGATTCGCTCGTATCTTCTGATGGAATTAGATTAGAACTTGACTCCTCGTTGGAAGACTCAAAAAACTCATATATCTCACTAAAATTAGGAAAAACAAAATGCTCTATTTTTTCTGATCCGAAATACTCTGTCGATTTACTCTCGGATTTCCATTTTTCCTTAAAACCAAAATAGAAAAAGACTGTTAGGACTAACATTTAACACTGTTGAAACTATCGAAATAAATCTTAGAATCTCTCATGTTTAAAAAAACAGAATTAAAAACAGGTACATAACAGAAGTTCTTGGGCGTCCTATTGACTCATGAGACCAATAGATGAATGGAATGTCTGCCTTGCAGTTTCCAGTTTTTAGGAATGTTATGGAATTTTGATTTGATGATGAAACGGAGCTTTGAATGCTGACTGCTCCATATGTTAATGTGTTTGTGTGGTATATGTATGAGGTTGAGATCGTAAGGGATCCCGAAATAAGATAAAAAAGAATTCGGCTATTAGAATGAAAATAGCAGGATTGGAATGAATAAGCGGCATTTTCATTCACAATAACACCTCCATTTGGGCTATTATTCTCAACAACATTGATCTGCACAAATTTCCTTTCATTAGATCCCCTGTTAAACCATAGTATTCTTTCGTCAATTGCAGTATTTTGAACAAAATTACATTGGAGAACATTTAGATTAATACAATCCTGGATAGTCAATGCAACTTCCCTTTTTCCTTTATTCTTCGTTGAGTTCAGATTTTGAATTTTTTGATACCCACTCAGTGCCAATATGTTGTGATTTGATGTGACAGATGATTCAGGAGATGAATGGCAAATGGTAACATAGTAAATCTCATTCCTGTTTGTTGCGGAAAATACGCCATACGTACAATGATCATTGGTATGAGCTTGATGAACACAAATCTTGCTCTGAATCAACGACAAACAGGAGAAATAAAATACTCCTCCTATAGCTGTTGACCTGCAATTATCAATATTACAAAATTCGACTAATATTAAAGCATTTACATTTGCAACATAAACTACACCTCCTGCAGAATTGGAAGAAAACGAGAAAAAGCCACAAAACTGTATGTAAACATTAGGATAGCTACTTATGTCAACCCGAGATGAGAAACATGGAACAATTTCAGCATTTGATCCATAAAAATCAATGAAAGAAGATCTGGAAAGAGCAAAAAACAAAAAAAACATTTGGAAAAGTGATATATAAAAATAATCAATAAACTACATAAAAAGTCACATGAAAAAACAAATGTAAAGGGCACTTTACTTATCGATTTCAGATAATAAACTTTATTAAATATGAAGAAGTGCATCATTTTCCCCATTGTATGGTTTGTATTAAGTATTTGTCCCGATTCTAAAAATGACCCAAAATTGAGTTTGAGGACTGTTAGTATCTCTCGAATACATGCTGACTATGAATGATTCCATGATTTTAACTCTTGATAAAACAGAAATAAAAATACTTCCCTCTTAATAAAGAATTGATTACATTATCGTAATAAATAATCGTCCTCTGGAGGATGGAAGTGCTTTGAAACAAATTATATATGTTGAATCATAAAACAATCACTTCATTTTTCTTATGAGTGGAAAACCAACCAAACCAACAGAAGCGGGAGCCAAGTCCACAGGAAAGCCAGAAACAAAGGCCCCAACTAAGCCAGCTCCAAAGAAGTTGTAATAAACGCTTGAATTTGAATGATATTTTTAAATATTTTTCATTGTTAATAACATGTGTGTATGGATTAATCAATTTGGCGATTCAAAACTATGTCGTATAAAAGCGATTTTTCTTGCTCTATTCCATCAAAATTGGACAATAAATTCGAATCTTGTAAGAATGTGTTAACACTCTCATTATACTGATATTTGAGAAATATCTCGACTAAGCTGGTTATGTGACTATATGCTTCAATAACATCTGAATCTAACATTAAAGAAGCTCGAAATAATATAGAATTAACAATATTCTCATCAAAACAAGAAGATGGAAGGATCGAAGTAAGTCTTGATACTAAAAACAAACTTACTGTTGATATACTCACCGAAACCATCTCCAATGATAAAAGCTTTAAAAGAATCTTATATAAACATTCATCATCTATGTGTATATATCCAAGTGAGATCAGCTCATTTAGCACACAAATTGCTGATTTAACGAGTTCTTCATCAGTTGAGTCCAGTAATTCAATGATACTATGGATTAAAGTGGATAATTTTAATGATAAACTTCTAATATATGGAATATATGGCTCTTCTTTCTTTCGAAGTACATTCAAAAGCAGATCTAATGAATGAGGATTGAGCTTTTCGCTCTTTCCTTGGAGATAAACAATAATAATATCAATGTAACCTTCAGATAAAATTTCTTTAAGCCAATATTCATCTTTAGATAAAAGATCTAGTACCTGTATCACATATTTAAACATTTTTTCATTATCAAATGACTGAAAAAATAATAACATTAACCCAGAAATCTCATTTCTGTACTCACCTATATTACAATATACCGAAATATGATGAATAAACCGGCATATCGATAATTGTGGGTATTTGTATGACTCTTTTCCGATTTTCCACAAAAAATCTTGGGCTTGCTTACCGGGGTTATAATCACCAAGTGAAGTACCAAAAAATTTGAACGAATATGATAAACAATCAAGAATATGCACTACATTATCAATATTTGAATCTTTTTGGCTTCTTTCATATTCAAAAATACATGAAATGATTCTGGCTCCATCAAGAAGCGTCGCATAATTCTTTAATCTCTTAAATATGATGGTTAAAATACATATATTTCTAATAGAAAACGCTTCGTTATCTAAATTGAGCAAAATTTTGATTATTTCTTCCAGTATATCCTTATCAATAAAAAATTCCTCATCATTAAGACACTCTTCCAAATATTCAACATTGTGGCTGCTTATAAACATATTAATCGAGTTTTCAAAGGCCGTATTTACATATTTATGGCCATTTGCATCACCAAAATCTGGATTTTTGTATTCCATTTGGCACTTTTGAATGACCGACGACTTTTATGCAGCATCTGAGTGGAAAAGCTCATTCAAAGTCCTCTCTCCTGGGTCGGAATGGCCAAAACCTTCTGGAATACCTCTATGGATAACAAATGTTTCATTTGCTGTGCGACCAGATTCTGAAGAAGATTTTATTGGAATTCTCATTGTTAGGTCATGGGATGGTACATTCACATTATGTAAACTCTTTCCACATCAGCCTTCTCAAGAAATGAATGTTTTTTGGAATGCTATACAACACATTGTTTTTTATAACTCTGGGAACAGGGAGATTACCATATCCTACTCATACAAGAGCCAATCAGATTAAACATTATTTTTAGCTAGATTTTATTGTCAGTTTTCATATGACTTCCAAGCAGAGAATTGCTTATTTTTATGACGAAGAAGTTGGAAACTATTACTATTTTAAGAACCATCCGATGAAGCCGATTCGGGTTAGAATGACACATAGTTTAGTTTTGTCCTATGGATTACATAATCATTTACAAGTATTTCGTCCAAGAAGGGCCACTCCTGAAGAGATGATGAGGTTTCACACTCCAAGTTATATAAAATTCTTGCAAAATGTTACTCCTCAATCTGTTTCATTTCCGTCATTATTAATGGAGAATAACAACCCTTTTAATATTGGGCCTGATTGTCCAGTTTTTCATAACATTTTTGAATTATGCCAAATATCTGCTGGTGGGAGTATTAGTGCAGCGCAAAAATTAAATTATGGGCTCGCTGATATATCAATAAACTGGGCTGGAGGACTGCATCATGCTCGCAAGGACCAAGCAAGTGGTTTTTGTTACATAGCAGACTGTGTCTTAGGAATTATGGAACTATTGAAATTCAATCCACGAGTTATGTACATTGATATAGATATTCATCATGGGGATGGGGTTGAAGAAGCTTTCTATGACACAGATCGTGTTTTAACAGTGTCTTTCCACAAATATGGTAAAGATTTCTTCCCTGAAAGCGGCCATGTATATGATATTGGTACTGGAGCCGGAAAATACTATTCGGTAAATGTACCTTTAAGGGATGGGATTACTGATGAGTCATACTTATCTATTTTCAAGCCTATCATCAAGCATTTAATAGAATGGTATCGTCCTACAGCGATCTTGTTGCAGTGTGGTGCTGATTCTTTAGTCGGAGATCTCCTAGGTTGCTTTAATCTTTCAACAAAAGGTCATGGTGAATGTGTTGAATATGTAAGAAGCTTTGGAATTCCATTATTAGTTACTGGCGGTGGTGGCTATATAAAGCAAAGCGTGGCTCGTTGCTGGGCTTATGAAACATCATTGCTTGTTAACCAGGAAATCTCTGATGATCTTCCTGAAACAGATTATATAGAATATTTTAAACCTACCTACAAACTGCACCTCGTTCCAGATAAAGCAAAAAATATGAATACTGATGAATTTTTGCATACACTGATGGTTCATGTGATGGAGAATGTTAGACATCTTCCTGGTGCCCCATCAGTCCAAATGCAGGCCATTCCATCCAGAGCAACTCTAACAAAACCACTGAGAAGTTCAAACTTGACAAGAAATTTCTGCAAAAAATTATATGAAAGAATTATTTCATTGGATGATATACAGGAAACAAAACAAATGGAAGAGGAGCAAGCCCAATTGGATGAAGAATATGTACAATCACTAAAGCCCTAGTTTATTTTAGTTTACTTTGGACGATAGAGAATAAACCAAACCATTGTCATGAGTCATAAGAGACATTTGCTTGTTAGCTGCGGCGGATCTGATCAATCTGAAAGCCTTTCTATTCGCCCTGATAATTTAGCCACTATTTCATCATATGATAGTATTCGAACTGTTCCTTCTAAGCATCAAACCACCATCACAGCGGATTACATTCTTACTTGTAATATGGTGCGATCAAAAATTTTGCTTAGTAAGCACATAAGCCTGCCTACTAAAGGAGAATGTACAATTCCTGCTGAAACTGAGTGTATTTTTGCGGCTGGTGGTTACATTGCTGCTGGCTCTTCTGATGGCCTCCTTCGCCTTTGGAGGGAAAGCGATGGTGAATTAGTTGCAGAACAGCAACTTCATATTGGACCTATTACTGCTGTTTTTATTAACACATCTTTTTGGGTTGTTTTTGCTGCTTCATCAACAGGCCGAATCGGTGGTTGGTGCATTCCTGATCTTTTCAACTCTGCTGAACCTGATCAACTTTGGTCTATTCATACATTACCTGTTAATGATATTGCTGTATCTACAGGTTGTCGTGTATTCTCTGTTTCTAATGATAAGAGCTTGAAATGCTTTGACTTCTGCGCTGGATGTGAGATTTTATCTATTTCGTTTCCTACTGCATTAACCTCGGTAGTATTAGCGAACAATGAGTCAATTGTATATTGTGGAGGAAATGATGGAAGAATATTCCAAGTTCAAATATCTACAGAAGCCTCATCTCAATCTGAATTTGTTGGTCATACAATGGCTGTTACAGATCTTCAAATAAGCGATGATGATCGTGTTTTATTTAGCTCTTCACTGGATAGCACAGTAAGAAGATGGGATACCGCAACATCCCAATGTGTGAATAGTGCAACAATGAAATTTACCCCATTTGCGCTAAGATGGCTTCCAGTTCTTGATGAAAAGGATAATCAAACAACAAAGAAAAATAAAACCAAAGCTGAGGCTATTGGGAAACAGAAGAAAGGCTTTCCAAGGCTTCAAAGGTCAATAACGGGCAACCATGACGAACTAGTGTCAGCCCCAGCTGAAGATATTCCAATATTGAGCATAGAAGAAGAAACGACTATTGCAATGAGAGACCTTTACAGAGCAAAAGGGCTCTCTTCCGAAATGATACAGATGACTGTTGATAAAGAATAAAATAGAATCGCCAATAATGTTAAGTTATATTTTTGTTCTTTGTTATGTTACTAAATTCTCAAATATCACTACAGGTCCTTCTATATTCTCAAGTGAATCATCAATATCATTTGAAGATTGCTATTTTCATCAGATTACATCAACAGATTCTGCATCATGTTTAATTGTTAATCATAATTCTTGTATTGTTCAATTAACTCGTTGTGGTTTTGTAAGGTGTTCGAATTCACATGGTATTCCTAGTGCTGGTGCAGTTGTCTTTTTCAAATCTCAGAGCATTATAATTATTATGACATGTTTTGAGATGTGCTATTCACCACATGGTCAATCATATGGTATATACAGCCATGAATCTGGTTTATGTGATAATGTTCAAATGAACTTAACCTATGAATCAAAAATTGGGTACACCAATTCTTGTAGCCATCCATCATATATTGGAGGCTATATATCTTTGCATTTTTATTTGAATAACAATAGCTACTCGATTGTCAGTAACTCATATGCGTGCGGGTTTTATTTTCATTACCCAAAAGAAACATCACATATATCCATGAATCAAGTTGCACATGGAAAAGGCGTTTCTACAATCTTTTTCTACACTTCATTTATTTGTCCCTCTATTTCTCTCTTTAATATCATCAATAACACAGTGTCATCAAGTCAAATTGATGTCAACATGAAGTCATCTGGATTGACTATTGATGGATTTATCTTTTCGAGATTCAGTGATGTGAATCTTGTTGTGTCAACACAAATATCCTCCCCAATCACAGTTTTTCAGAATTGTATTTTTGATGTATCACAAGTCTCTTTGAAATCTAATAATTGTTTGATGTCTAGTGGAAATCAATATGAGACCACAAATCAACAGCATTACATATCAATGTTTAATGTCAATATATGTTTAATGAAAGGCTTTGAAGTAATGACACATTTTAGGCCAAAAGGTTTTTATGTACCATTATTAATATTATCATTACTCATCATTGATTCCAAATAGTATATTACCACGATGAATGGGCCAATTACGATGCAATTTATTTCCCGGTACCATATCGTACTTGTTTATTCGAAAACAAAAGGATAATAGTTTAATCAAAAAGAACCAATAAGAATTTTTTCTTGCTGTGAATTATGGTTATTGTTCTGCTCAGTGATCTGTTAAATGTAAGCAATGTTTTTAATAGAAACCTATCAGGTTAAATATGTTCATCAGAAATTGATACAGGCCAGTCAAAATAATTCTGATAAAGAATTGAAATACATATTGAGAAAATGAACATATTTCTGAATACCATTTTGACATGTTTAGTTCTCTATTAATCATTTGTTATGGCATTAAATTCACAAATATTACAACGGGGCCTTATATTATTTCGACTTCTTCCCATGTGGTATTCGAAGATTGCTACTTTCATAAAATTTCAACTGGAGATTATGCTTCATGCATTATTATTAACCACATAGCATGTGTTGCCGAGATAATGAGGTGTGGTTTTGTACAATGCTCATCTAGAAGAGGTGTTCCGAGTGCTGGTTCTATAATTTGCTTCAAATCAAAAGGTTTGAATATTATAATGTCATGTTTTGAGATGTGTCATTCTCCACATGGCCAATCATACGGAATAATAGGTGATAATGATGGTTCTTGTGATATTGTGGAGATGAACTTCACATATGAGTCAAAAATAGGACATTGGAAGTCATGCAATCATCCATCTTACGTTGGAGGCTATTTATCTATGCATTTTTGTTATAATAACAACAGTTTTTCAATTGTAGCAAACTCTTTTTCATGTGGGTTTTACTTTAATTACCCGAAAGAAACATCACATATATCCATGAATCAAGTTGCACATGGAAAAGGCGTTTCTACAATCTTTTTCTACACTTCATTTATTTGTCCCTCTATTTCTCTCTTTAATATCATCAATAACACAGTGTCATCAAGTCAAATTGATGTCAACATGAAGTCATCTGGATTGACTATTGATGGATTTATCTTTTCGAGATTCAGTGATGTGAATCTTGTTGTATCAACACAAATATCCTCCCCAATCACAGTTTTTCAGAATTGTATTTTTGATGTATCACAGATCTCTTTGAAATCTAATAATTGTTTGATGTCTAGTGGAAATCAATATGAGACCACAAATCAACTTCATTACATATCAATGTTTAATGTCGATATATGCATAATGAAAGGTGAATATCATGAATCACATTCTAGAAAAAAATTTGGTGCTTCCCATTTGCTCAATTTATGGATAATCATGCTATAAAATGAATTCCACATTTCAATTTTTTTACTTATCGTACCGATGTTTCATTTTTTTCATTGAATGAAGATTCTGTTTCTATGTACTGGAAATAGTTGCAGAAGCCAAATGGCCGAAGGATTATCAAAAAGCCTAATGAGTAATTGTTTTGAATCGTTTTCTGCAGGAATTGAAACCAAGGGGCTGAACCCATTTGCCGTTCAAGTTCTCAAAGAGATTGGAATAGATATATCTCATTATAGATCCAAGCATGTTGATGAACTAAAAGGAATCCAATTTGATTATGTAATAACATTGTGTGGTCATGCAAATGAGAACTGTCCATATTTTTCAGGGGCTACAAGAGTTATTCATATGGGCTTCGATGACCCGCCAATCCTTGCAGAGCAATTTGATAATGATGAAGATAAACTGAACTGCTATCGTCAGATAAGGGATCAAATCAGAGAGTATGTATTAACAATTCCTAAATCTCTAATCTAGATGAATTATTTTGGATTTTCCTCTAAGAATTTTATAAAAATGCAATGATATTAATGTTTTAACTAGAATTTTATTGGTATTCCGAGTAAATTTGGATATTTTGTTGATCAGTCACAAAAAATGAAAGGTAACTATAGGTTTTGGGATTTCCTTAACATATTTTGAAATCCTTATTATCATCCCCCCAAGTATTCATTGAAGTAATAAACATGGAGAATGTTCCCTCTAATAATTCAAAAAAAGTAGCCAGAATGAAAATCATTCATCCACAATTTAACACTTCATTAATTATTCCATCTCCCATGAAACTAAATTTTCAAATTATTATTGTTTTGGGCATATGATATGCATTCTTAAAGCCACAATAATTGAGTCTTCTTGATTGGTTATTCGGTAACAATTCTAAGTTTATTGAATTGTATATTTTATCTCAATTTTATTTAAAAACTTCATTTTTCAACAAAATGGCCGGAATGAATTCATTATTTGTTATATTTTGTTAAAAAGATTCATTTGGTTTTATTGTTTCAATGGCTGAGGGCAAAGGATTAAATTGGTTTGAGAAGCTTCTTCCTGTTTGGATTGGTCTTTGTATGTTAACAGGCATCATTCTATCAAAAAATATCAAAGGACTGGGTGAGTTTTTAGCCAAAATTGAAGTAGCTGGAGTGAATGTTTTAATTGGAATCTGTCTCTTTGTTATGATGTATCCTGCTCTATTGTCTCTTGAACTCTCAGAGTTAAAAAAGGTATTGGTCAAACCATTACCATTAATTGTAACTGTCATTTCTAATTGGGTATTTGCTCCTGCCGTTGCTGCTTTTTTGTCTAATATATTCTTAAAGGGTCATCCATCATTGATTACAGCAGTAATTTTATTGGGATCAAGTCCTTGCACAGCTATGGTTGTTGTTTGGGGTAGCATGAGTGAAGCAAACCAAGAGCAAAATATTGTTAATACCAGTTTAAACACTGTAATGATTATATTGTTCTATGCTCCTCTTGTCAAATTGCTAACTGGAATGCAAAATGTTGGAATTGATTTTGTTTCCCTATTAGTATCAGTTGGTGTATTTATCCTGGTACCATTGATTGTTGGGCTAATAAGTAAGTATTACATCCGAAAACTCAAATCTGATGAGTGGTTTAATGATAGTTTTAAACCAATATTATCAAAAGTATCGGCGTTTGCGCTAATGATAACTTTGGTTCTACTCTTTTCAATGAATGGTCAAACCCTTTTGAATAATCCTAAAGAGTTATATTTGGTATCTATTCCTCTTCTGGTTGGGTATTTAATTGTTGTTAGCATTAATCTTTTTGTTACAAAAATCCTTGGTTTTGGGTATAAAGAAGCAGCTACAACTATAATTATTGGTTCTTCTTCACACTTTGAAATAGCCATTGCTACAGCTATTGGTATTGCTGGTGTAAATTCTAAAGAAGCTCTTGGGACTACAATGGGGTTATTTTGGGAGATACCTACAATGCTATCGCTTGTTTATTTTCTTAAGTATCTCAAACAAAAAGGGTTTTTCAAAGATGAAAAGGAATCTAGCGAAATTGAAAATGCTTAAAAATATTAATTAATTTTCGTCTATGTTTTTATTGTATTCTCATTTTGATTCTGTTGTTTCTTTCTTATTTCTATTGATTGACAAAATGATACCAATAAATGAAAGAATAGCAGAGATAATATATACATTTCGAACAGAATCTAAGTAACGTGTTGGGTATGTATCAGTAGGTCCTGATTTCAAAAATGATGAAAACAATTCTACAGAAAATGTCATCCCAATAACAGTCCCCATATTTTTCGCAAGTTGATTGATTCCTGTGGCAACTCCAAATTGAGTTTTTTCTACTGATCCCATGACTGAACTACTATTTGGTGACATAAACAAACCTTGTGAAAGCCCAATACATGCCATTATTATAAATACAAGATAAACTGATGTTGATGGTCTAACAAAAGCCAATAATAAAAGAGACACTGTATTTAAGACTAAACCCGATGATGCTATTGGCATAGGGCCAAATTTGTCGGATAGTTTGCCACCAATTGGAGATGCTATTACAATAGCAACAGGAAAAGCAATCATTAAAAGACCCGTTTTAACTGAATTATATCCTTTGACATCTTGATAATAAAATGGTAAAAGAACTTCTGGAGAGAACATCGTTATATGAGCTAAAAACGAGGCTAGAATAGAAGCTGTAAATGTCCAATTTGAAAAGATTCCAAGTACAATTAACGGATGTTCGTGATTTTTCTCGGTAACAATGAAAACAGTAAGAGAAATGACACATATTGATATACTTGATATGATAACAACACTCTTCCAACCATATTTGTTTATTGAAGAAAACCCAAAAACAAATGAAGAAATAAAGATGACAAGAGAAATTGCTCCAATAAGATCAAAATCTGAAAAATTGAATCCTTCTTTTTCATCTTTTGGAATAATATTCATTGATACAATATATCCTATTAATGCAATAATGAATGTGATATAGAAAACTGATTTCCAGCCAAATAGACCAATTAAAATGCCTCCAATTGGTGGACCTGATAAACCTCCAAGAGCATGAACTGCAAAGATAATACCTAAATTACGGCCTTTCTCCTCGGGAGGATAGTTCTCAACTGCTATCGCCATACCATTCGCCATAAACATTGATCCTCCAATTCCTTGAAGAGCACGAAAAGCTACAAGAAATTCAAATGATGGTGAGAAACTGCATGCTATTGTAAAAATTGCAATAACAAGAAAACCATACGAATACATGTTTCTTCGGCCTCGTTTGTCTGCAATTGATCCTAGAACTGGAAGAAGTGATGACAAAGCTAACATATATGAAGATGTAGCCCATTTAATTGTATCAATATCCACGTTGAAAATGTTTCTTAACGTAGGAAGGCCAACATTTAATACACCTCCATCAAACATTGCCAAGAAGGCTCCAATCATAACATTATAGAGGATTCTCCTTGAGGGAGGAGAAGGAGATATATCATTTTCCATGATAATAGTGAAGTGATCATTTAAAACAATAATAGTGTTTTTCATGTAAGATGGCTATTTTGTGCTCTTTGCCCAAAATACACAGAAAAAGATTGAATGAACTCTTGGAAATTTTTGTGAATTGAAATTGATACTGAATTCAATAAGTTGAAATAAAACTGATGATCAATTCAAAGCTCAATAGTGGGCTTTCTTGCCAAAGAGTCAAAATGCAGTTGTATCTTCATCTTTGGTCCAAGATGAACGATTCTGGACTTCGATTGGCTTGTAATAATAGCTAGGTACATGTTGAGGAGAATTCGAAAGAAAAGTTGGACAGATATTTTTGCTATTCACGACAAAATTGATACTTCTGAATTAATATCGGATATCTTAAGGTAGGGATGTTAATTGGGGTATAAAAAATCAATTTGGGGGACATTTTTTAAAAAATTGGGGTCAAGTTTCTGACATAACAAAAATTTTTTTCAGATGATTTTTTGGAATGCTCTCCCCACTCACCATTAAATAACAACAATTTTTTGTAATATTTTTTATCTTTGAAATCCAATAATCACGGAGATTTGCATACTTTTTGGATAGATCATGTATCAATTCATTATCGTTTTCTTCAGAATTAGGCCCAAAAAAAACGATTACTTGACCCTTCTTATAATGAC